>Ga0209742_10000272_pt1 | contig 28720 bp, 22 predicted proteins | sample DeeMarSeWOR38_10_FD_187462 | JGI IMG/M metagenome (GOLD analysis project Ga0209742, IMG submission 187462) | Marine sediment microbial communities from White Oak River estuary, North Carolina - WOR-3-8_10 (SPAdes) (version 2) | ecosystem: Environmental > Aquatic > Marine > Intertidal zone >... | reverse complement strand
AGCGCTGCTCGAATCCCGCTGATTCCGGATCCCACAACCAGGGCTTTACCAATTTTTGTGGTCATATGACCCTCACCATTTTGTTGGTTGGTTTGGCGCAATTCTCCATCAGTTTATGCCCACAACTTCGGCAAACTCGTCCTCGCGAAATACCGAAAGCGGCGGTTCTTGCTCGATACTTCTGCCTGCCTCGTAATCAAAGGCTTTCTGGGCGTCGTAGGCAATCGTGCGGAACAGTTCCATGACCGGAATATCATTCGGACAGGCATTCGAACACTGCCCGCAGCCCACACAGGCCGTGCTCATGTGAGCCAAGCGGGTGATGTGGTAAAACAGGGTATCTGTGGGCATTTTAATGATCCCCTTGCGATGGGCCCAACGCAAATACTGGTAGGGATCATGGTTGAATACGTCGGTGACAAAAACACACTCCTTGCAATAGCAAACCGGGCAGGCCACCCGGCAGTTATAACAGTTGACGCAGGTGGCAAAATAGGCCGACATTTTTTCCAGACTGTCGGTCGCCTCACGCGTTCTGGCAAACATCTCATCACGGTAGCCGCTGCGCTGCGAGATTAGCGCATCAATGGCATCTTGACGCGCTGCCGGCACCTTTGTATCCGCAAGATTCACCTGCCTGAGGATATGATCTCCAGACTCGGTTTGAGATTGAACCAGCAAAGATTTGCCAATTTCCATGCCGTACAAGCCGATGACAACATCCGCATTATCAGCCACCGGATACTCACAGGCCCTGCAGGATGGCGCCAGCTCAAAGCCTTCAATCGGTTTGCCTTTGTTTTGCAAAACATTGCGGTAAAACTGCATCGTTGATTCAGCCGGGTTTTGTCCGGCAAATTGAAAATAATCTTTATTTTGCAAGGCTCCCAGGCAGTCGACGCCGATTAGAAGAATTTCATCGGTGCGGCCTTGCTTGAGTTTGACCAGTTCGATGAAAGCCCGGATCTCACACGGGCGCAATACCGCTGCGATCTTACCGCCCGCCGGTTTGCGAGCAAGCCGTGAGACAATTCTGGCGGCATTCATGGGAAAAGCCGGTGCCAGCGGATCAACCCCGCCAAACTGACTCGGCCTGGTCACCAGCGTCGGCATGATCATGTTTTTCATCGGAAGTTGTTGCGGAACCAGAACCGCTTCAATATCGTCGGTATTTAGAATGTCTTCAAAGAATCTCCGCAGGGAGCCTAAAACGTCCTGCGCCTCAACGCTAATTTTGGCCGTTATCGCCATCAGTTCCTCCGGCTCTTGTTATCGGTTATGGGTTAAATCACCATCGCCAGCTTGGCCTGGCTGGGTCCCAGCGCTTTGATCTGTAAAACCAGGTCCCTCATAATCTCGGCAAACAGCACCCCATCGCTGGCACCGATCCAGGTCAATCTTAACCGCTGTGGCTCAAAACCGAATTGCGGCAGGATCTCTTTGAGCAGCTTGATTCGCCGCCGCGCCTTGAAATTTCCGTTGATATAATGACAATCACCCGGATGACAGCCGCTGACCAGCACGCCGTCAGCACCTTCCAAAAAGGCTTTGATGATATATTTAGGATCGACCATGCCGGTGCACATCACCCGAATGCTTTTTATATTGTGAGGGTATGACAGGCGCGAAGTGCCCGCTAAATCCGCGGCAGTATAAGTGCACCAGTTGCAGAAAAAGGCCACAATCAATGGTTCAAACTCGCTCATCGCATAACTCCTTTCCAGCACAAGCTCCTTGGAAAATTCTTGTTCAACAAATCAATCGCAATGGGTTTCCTATCGGGTATTCGTCCGTTTTTTTTAACGATACAACGCCGCGGGCCCGTCAGAAAAAAGGTCCTTTCCAGTGAAAACGGCTAACCCGCAAGCATTAAACCATCGATTTCTGCAAAAATCTGCTTGTCGGTAAAGTGCCGAACCTTGGCCGCCCCGCTGGGACAGTGGGCGGCACAACTTCCGCAGCCTTTGCACACGGCTTCGTTGACCTCACTGACACCTTTCAACGCATTGAATTCGATGGCGGTGTATGCGCAAAGTCCGATACATGCCTGGCAGCCAACGCAGATGTCCGGGTCGATCGATGAAATCATCGGCGCCACCGCGACCTCACCGATGGCACTGAGGGCCAGCGCCTCGGCGGCGGCCCCCTTGGCCTGCGCCACCGTGTCGGGAATATCCTTGGGACCCTGGCAGGCTCCGGCCAGAAAAACACCGCTGGTGGGCGTTGAAACCGGCTCAAGCTTGGGGTGCTCTTCCTGAAAGAAGCCATCACTTCCAATGCTGATCCCAAAAATCCGCGAGACCGCATTGGCGTCTGAACGCGCCTCCATGGCGGTACACAGAATGACCATATCGACCGCAACGGTGATCATTCGGTCCGAAAGCGTATCCTCGGCCGTTACCGCAAGCATCCCGTTGTTTTCGTCCACCCGGGAAACCTTTCCGCGAACCATGCGCACGCCTTCGGTCTGCACCCGCTTGTAAAATTCCTCATAGCCTTTGCCAAAGCAACGCATGTCGATATAGAAATTGTACACTTCGGTATCGTGGCCGCACTTGTCCTTGAGAAGATGCGCATATTTCAGCGCATACATACAGCAGGTACGTGAGCAGTACTCGTGGTAGTTGATGTCGCGGCTGCCGATACAATGAAGGATCGCCACGTGCTTGGGCGCCTCGGTGAACTTGAAACGATCGTTGGGATCCCGTTTCAAAAGCTTGCCGCCCGTCGGTCCGGTTGCATTCGAAAGCCGTTCAAATTCCAGATTGGTGAAGACATTGGCATACTTGCCGTAGCCATACTGCTGCATCGGTGCCGGATCGAGCGGATCGAATCCGGTGGCGACAATGATCGAACCCACCTCGATTTCTTCAACCATATCCTTCATGGCGTGGTTGATTGCTTTGGCTTCACAGACGCTCACGCAAAGCTTGCATTCACAGCATCCGCCGCAACTCACACAGCGCAAAGCTTCCTTCCGGGCTGCTGCCTCGGAAAAATTCCGGTCGACTTCTTCAAAATTATTGGTCCGTGCGGAGGGATCCAGATGTTCCGCTGACACCCGCGGAACCTTTGCGATCTCTAGCGAAATCTTCCGCCAGTCATTCCCCCCGGGTTCCATCTCAGTCCTTTCCGCGGCATACGCGTCCAGATTCCCGTCATGGATAAAGCGGTGCATCGCTGCCACCGCCTTGTGACCTGCAGCCACGGCTTCAACAACCGTTGCCGGCCCGGTCGCGGCATCACCGCCGGCAAACACATAGGGAATGCTGGTTTGAAATGTGTACGGGTTGACCCTCAAGGTGTTTTTTGAAGTCAGCTCCAGATCCGGCTCGGCCGCGAGCCAGGACGTATCGATCCGCTGGCCGATGGCCGGAATCACCGCATCGCAGGCAATCACGAATTCAGATCCCTCGACCGGCACCGGCCGCCTTCGCCCGCTTGCATCGGGCGGTCCAAGTTCGGTGCGAATGCCTTCAAAACCGGTTACCGTTCCGTTTTGACAGTGGATGCCGACCGGGGCGGTCAGGTATGAAAATTCGATCCCTTCCTGCCGGGCACCTTTTATTTCTTCAGGATAGGCCGGCATTTCCCGTTCGGACCGCCGGTAAACCACCGTCACCTGCTCGGCCCCGAGACGTTTCGCCACACGCGCGGCGTCTATGGCCACGTTCCCGCCGCCGATGACAATGACTCGCTTGCCGGGAACCGCACCGCTGCCCAGATTGGCCGCTTTTAAAAAGGCAAGCGCGTCAACGACACTTTCAGCCCTGTCTTCTCCGGCAAGGTGCAGGCGGATGGAATCCTGGGCGCCAATTCCCAAGAATACAGCCGAAAATCCGTCTTTGCGGAGATCTTGCAGGGAGAGATCCGCTCCGAATCGAATGCCGGTTCGGATTTCAATCCCGTGTTTCAAAATATAATCGATTTCATTGTCGAGTATATCCGGCGGCAGGCGGTAATCCGGAATCCCGACCCGCAGCATACCGCCCAGTTTATCCTGCGCCTCGAAAAGGGTGACCCGGTAGCCTTTCAACCGCAGGTAATACGCCACCGTAAGACCGGCAGGCCCGGAACCGATGACGGCCACCTTCTGCGGCCGATCTTCGATTTCCGGCGGGTTCAAGGCGGAAAGGTCCACCCGGTCTGCGGCAAAGCGCTTCAAATCGCGGATGGCAACAGCGGCGTCCACCTCGGCCCGGCGACATTCTTTTTCACAGGGGGCCGGGCAGATTCGCCCGAGGGTTCCCGGCAGCGGAATTTTCTCCATGATCAGATCGAGCGCTTCGCGGTACCTGCCGGCCGCAACGAGCGTAACGTAACCCTGCACATTGGTGCCGGCCGGGCAGGTCCGGACGCACGGGGCCCGGTCGTATTTGTCGATACAGTAAGTGATGGGCACCGCCTGGGGAAACGGGCGGTAGATGGCCTTTCGAGTCTTTGTGCCCATGTCCCACTCATTGGGAAAATCGATCGGACATACTTTTTCGCATTCCCCGCACCCGGTACAAGATTCTTCGATGTAGCGGGACTTTCGGCGGACTTTAACCTTGAAGTTGCCGATGAAACCGCTGACATCTTCCACCTCGCTGTAGGTGAGCAACTCGATGTTCGGTTCCTGACCGACGGAGACCATCTTGGGCGTACCGATGCAGGCCGCACAGTCAAGGGTGGGAAAGGTCTTGTCGTACTGCAGCATGTGACCGCCAACGGTCGGTTGTCTCTCAACCAGGTAGGCTTTGAATCCGGCCTTGGCAATATCCAGGGCGGCCTGCATGCCTGCGATGCCCCCGCCCACCACCAGGGTGTTCGTGCACACCGGAAAGGTGGCCGGCATCAAGTCATATTGGTGGGCAACCCGCAAAATGCCGGCTGCGACCAGCATCTTGGCCTTCTGGGTCGCCTGGTCTTCGGTCTCGGTTACCCACGAAACCTGCTCGCGCACGTTGACCATATGAAAGGCCCGGTATGGATTCAGGCCGGCCCTCTGGCAGGCCGCCCGAAAGGTTTTTTCGTGCATCCGCGGGGAACAGGAGGCCACGACCACGCGCGTGAGGTGATGCGTCCGAATATCGTTTTCGATAAGCTCCTGTCCGGGATCGGAGCACATAAACAGATAATCCCGTGAGACAATGACATTTGACAATGTCGCCACATATTCGGCTACCTCCTTGACCCGAACCCGGTAGGCGATGTTGATGCCGCAATGGCAGATATAAAATCCGATTCGTTCAGGCATGGCATCGCTCCCGGTCAAAGCCCAATTTGATGCGCTCAGCGCCTATCGCTTCCGCTCGCGTCATCACCGACGCCAGCAGCAATTCAGCCAATTCCCGCACGACAATTTGATCCTCAACTCCGAGTTCCCTTACCGCCTCGGTCAGCATGCGGTTGCAATACGGACAGGCGGTGGTGACGACCTCAGCGCCGGTGTAAATCGCCTCTTCAATGCGCAGCAGGCCCAGGCGCTGTTGTGCGGGAACATCGCTCCACGCACCGCCTCCGCCTCCCCCGCAGCACATGCTCATTTCTCTATTGTTTGCCATTTCGATCAGCGTCAGGCCTGGAATGCTTTGCAGAAGCCGACGCGGCGCCTCGTAAATGCCATTGTGCCGTCCCAGATAACAGGGATCGTGATAGGTGACCGTAGCGGCTACTTCCCGGGTGGGCTTTAACCGGCCCTCTGCGACGAGCCGTTGAAAAAGCCCGGTATAATGCTCAATTTCGACAAGGCCCTTCAACTCAACATAGTTTTTCTTGAAAGTGTTCAGACAATGGGGTGAAGTGGTTATTATCCGCTGTATACCGGCACGCAAAAAGCGCTCGGTGTTGTGACGCGTCAGGTCCGAGAATAATCCGGCTGCCCCGAGTTTGTGAGCCGGGTCGCCGCAGCAACTTTCATCGGCACCGAGGCTGCCGAAGGCAATCCCGCCATACTCCAGCAGGCGCAGGATCGCCTGGCCGGCTTTTTGGTTATGGGAATCATAGGCGGTGGTACAACAGGTGAACAGGCAGTAAGTGTGCTCGGGTGAAAACACCGGCAGATCTACTCCCCCGGTCCATCCCAATCGTTTGGCGCCAGCACCCCCCCACGGATTGCCGTCGGCCTTCAGGCTGTCCAGCGGCGCTTCCAGGCGTGCGGGAACTTTTTCGTTGTTGACATTGAGCGCTCTTACCGCTTTGATGACATCGATGATCTCAATGCCGCGCGGGCAGTTCAGGCCGCACGCGTTACAGGTCACACAGGTCCAGGCAGCCTGATCAATGGACTGCTCGCTGCCGGAATCCAGGGCGAGCTGGCGCAGAATCCGTCGCGGACTGTAGGACAGAACCGCGTTCCAGGGACATGAACTCACACAGGTGCCGCATTGCAGGCAGCTCATGAAGGTTGCGCGGACTTCGGCAATAACATCCGCAACATCGATCCGGGAGGCTTTTGAGGCTTTTTCCCTGATGGTCGTTAAAAATATGGCCAGCGGCCGGTAAAAGAGATGGGACCATTTACCGAAAGGGACCTCGATGACCAGCATCGGTACGGCGATGGCCAGATGAATGACATACATGACATAGGTTCCCATCGGCCACCCGGCAAGACGCAGCGCGTGCATCATAATGCCCGTCAACGTTGTTAAGAAAAGCAGGACCAAAAAAAGCCAGTCGGAAAACTCCGAGAAGCGGTGGATGGTTTCTACTTTCTTAAGCCGGCTGCGAAACATCTCTATCGTAATGGCCAGTAAGACACCGGTGGCGTAATAGCCGAAGATACTGGTAAAGTGCCAGCTGCTGTCATCAACCTGGAACCAGCGGATGAAAACAACGACCAATGTCATCATGGTCATATAACCGCTCACCAGGAGAAAATGCTTCAGCCAGCGGCTGCGGTCCGGCCCGCATTGCCGCCAGCGCATCTGGGTTAAAAAATGCAGGACAAAAGCTTTGGCCTCGGTGATATAGAGCCTGAACGGTACGCGAATATCGTTCATGATGAAGCGATACATTCTGAAGGCGTTCGATAACAGAAAAGCCGACAGGATGGCGGCTATCGCCAAATCGCCGATTTCTATCCACTTGACCGGTGCAAAGGTGTTGACGGCGACGCGATCGGTAATCACCGGCCCGTGAAAAAAACAGAAAAGAGCGATGACCAAAAGGGCGACCGCAACGAGCGCTGAGATTTCCCAGGTCTCGGAAAGATAGAACCGCCGGGCGAGCCCGGTCCAGTCATAATGGGCGGTCAGCCACCGGCGGGCGGCCATCATGGTCTCGGCCGGCTCGGCCCCACGGGGGCAGTCCGTATTGCAGTCACCGCAGTAGTAGCACAGCCAGGGCTCAGACGATTTGAGCAGGCAATCCCTCAGGCCGAGTTGAAGATAACGATATATCTTGCGTGGAAACGCATGCATTCCGTCAGACAGCGGACACGATGCACTGCAGGTGCCACACTGCATGCAGATTTCCATGTCCTTGGCCCCGAATTTTGCCACTTCGCGATACAATTGAGAATCCAGACCGGTATTCATCAATCATGCCCACTTTCTTTGGTTGGTGTTCCATTTCGAATCGCCATGATATTTTACCCTGAAGCCCGAGAATTATTTCTCTTTATTATCATCATCCAGTCGACATTCATCGGTTGTCGTCAACCGGTTAATGAGCTTGATAAGTTCGTCTGCCTCCAGCGGTTTCTCAAGATAGGCGCCTGGTTTGGGAAAACTTTTATCCCGACTTGTGCGCTGAAATTTTTGGTAAAATGAGAATGTTTTCTTATCAATGGTCGATACCATGATGACTGGAACATCCCGGAGGTCTTCGTGCGCTTTAAGCTCTCGGTACATTTGAATCCCGCTTTCCCTGGGCATCGTTACATCAAGGATGATCAGGGCCGGCCTTTCTCTTGCAGCCTTTTGCATGCCCTCGTCCTTATCCCCTGCATCGATCGGCTCGTAACCGCAGTTTCCCAGCAAATTGCACAGAAAAATCCGCATATCCAATTCATCATCGACGATGAGTATTTTTTTTCTTTCAAATTCGGATGTCAAAATGGTCTCTAGTGAGTTTGAGTGGCTGTCTGATAAAATTTGGTGGATTCGGGAATCAAATTAGAGCATAGAACGTGCCAGACGGAGGGTAGAGATCATATTTAAATTGATTTCAATAGGTTAATTGAGAGGTTCGGTTAATCCGAGACATTGCAGCATTTATTTTGTTGCAACCGCATGAAACACTTCAGAAAATAACGATTTTCTAAAAATCAATTAAAATATTTAATTTCTTGTATTTATAAATGTTGCGCGACGTAATATGCAACTTATTTTGCAACACTTACCTTTCTAAACCAAAATTATATGATGCGAGATTCCCCGGATTCGAGCAAACGTAAGGAGGCGGTTGAAGTAAAGGTGAGAATGCTATGCGGCGAAAACAAAAGATATTTTCACGGAAGCGCTTGAGATGAGGATTGAATTCAACTTTCAATTCTATATTTTTTAATCTTCCGCCATAACGTGGTTCGGTCCATGCCCAGCGCTTTAGCCGTCTTGGTTCGGCGCCAGTTGTATCGCTGAAGCATGGATACGATGGTATCGCGTTCGCCGTCATCATCGACACTTTCAGGCTTCAGGATTCTCGATGAGGATGGTTTGCGGGCGGCATGGCGTATTTGCAAATACTCGGGCAGATGCTTGGGTTGGAGGGTTTCTTCCTGACAGATGATCAGTGCGTGCTCTAAAATATTTTCTAGCTCTCTGACATTGCCCGGATAAGGGTAATTCAGTAAAATCTCCATTACTTTTTCAGAGACCTCTGGTGGTCGGATGGTTCTGGCAGCACACAGGCGCCTTAAAATATGACCAATCAGAATCGGCAAATCGACAATTCGATTTTTCAGTTCGGGGAGTTCAATTCGAAACACATTCAGACGATAATAGAGATCTTCTCTGAAGAGGTGCTTCTGGACGAGTTTTTCTAAATTGCGGTTTGAGGCGGAAAGAATGCGCACGTTGACTTTAAGCGTGTGGCGACTGCCCAAACGATAAAATTCCTTATCTTCCAGAACTCTGAGCAACTTGGCCTGTAATGCCAGCGGAAGTTCACTGATTTCATCTAAAAAAATCGTACCGCCGTCCGCTTCCTGGAAACGTCCGACTCTGTCTTTTTCAGCTCCGGTAAAGGCGCCTTTAACATAGCCAAACATTTCAGATTCAAGCAAGTTGTCCGGAATCGCAGCACAGTTCACTTTAACAAACGGGTTGTCGGATCTTTGGCTGGCAGAATGAATCACTTTAGCCAAAAGATCCTTTCCGGTTCCGGTGGCGCCTTCTATCAAAATGGTGGCATCCGTGCCGGCAACCACATTGACCATTTCAAAAATGTGTTGCATTCTTGGCGATTTGCCGATCATGTCATGAAAGGTGTAACGATCCTTCACGGCCTGCTTGAGCTGAAGGACCAGGGTCAGGTCATGAAATGTCGTCAGTCCGCCGACCACGGTTCCTTTTTCATTTCGCAGCGCCATGTAGTTGGCCCGGACAGGAATAACCACCCCGTCGCGGGTGGTCATTTTTCCCTGTCGGCTGCTGCGGGATCGGCCATCGGCAATCGTATCTTTCAGTAAACATAATTCTTGGGCATCTTCGCCCCCGAATAGGGCTGCACAGTCTTTGCCTAGAATTTCACGGCGGCTATAACCGGAGATTTGTTCGGCTTCCGTATTGAAAAAAGTAAAATGGCCGCCGCGATCGATCGTAAAGATGCCCACGTCAAGGTTATCGAGGATAATCTTCAAACTTCGCTCTTCATAATGGATGCGATCAATGAGATCAGCAATCGGAGAATGATCCTGCAGAATGGTCATACAGCCAATCACCTGCTGGTTGCGGCCGAAAACATGGGTTGCCATTCGCGTCACGAAGTGAGTGGTTTCAACTTCATCACGAATTTGGATGACGGGCTCATCTGTGCTCTGATCCCCGGCAGTTTTAAAGGGGCATTTTGCCAGACAGGGAACACCCACAAATACTTCGCGGCAATCTCTTCCGATGGCTTCGGTATCCTTCAGCCCGATCAGCGCTTGCGCATTGAAGTTCATGGAGGATACCTGCCGCTGGATATTGACGGTGAAGGCACCGATATTCAATTCATCCAGGATATGCAACCATTCGTCACATGAGATGTTATGGCCGGTTTTATGGTTGAATATCTCCATCATCTTCTGTTATTGCTCTGAATCGCTTTTCGAAGGATTTGAAATCGGCAGCACGAGCATAAAGACGGCGCCATCGCCCGGCTGGCTCGTAACTTTGACAGTCCCCTTGTGCCGTTCCATAATACCATAAACAGTCGAAAGACCGAGTCCCACCCCGTAGCCTTCATTTTTGGTGGTGAAAAATGGCTCAAAGATATGAGGTAAATTTTCAGGAGAAATCCCCCGTCCCGAGTCTTTCACCGTTATGATCGCCTGGGCTTTATCCGCATCATAATGGCCATCGAGATTTAAGGTGCCACCGTCTGGCATTGCATCGATCGCGTTAAAGATGAGATTGATAATACACTGCTGCAACTGGTTGAAATCGCCGACGACAGATGGAATATTCGGTTGGACACTGGATTCGAGATGGATGTTGCTCAACTCAAGCTTGTGCCGGCTTAAAAGGATGCTGCGCTGCAAAAGCTCATCGATCGCAACCTGTGTGAAATTCGGTTCAGACATGCGCGAAAAACTAAGCAGACCGGAAACAATCTGAGAACAGCGACTGGTTTCGGTTTCGACAAGGTTTAAATAATGTCGGAATTTTTCAATTCGTTCTTGTGCCGGCGGACCCTGCCTTAAAATGCGAACCATCAGTCGAAGATAATTTAAGATTCCGGATAATGGATTGTTAATCTCATGCACCACACTGGCAGCCAATCGTCCCAAAGACATCATTTTGTCCTGATGCAAGATGCGGGCTTGATCCTCCATTTCTCTTTCTAATTTTCGAATTTCCCTGAGATCTCTAAAAAAACAGACCCGCCCGTTTTTCCGCCCCGCATCGAAAAGTGTGACCGCCGACACCTGAACCGGTACGTCGCGGCCGGATTTGCTCCGCAGAACGCTCTCAAAAAGAAAAAGCCGGTTTTTGCCGCCATACTTTTCCCCGGTCATCTGCTCCTTAAAACGCGTGATTTCTTCGGCTGGGAAAAAATGCTCGAACCTCATTTGGTGGGCCGCCTCTGCTCTCGAATATTCGAGCATCTGCTCCATACTGCGGTTGTAGATTACGACGGTATCCGTCTCATCACATCCTAAAATGCCGTCCATTGAGCTTTCAATCAGATTGCTTTGAAACGCAATCGTCTTTAACAGCTCCTGACTGGTTTCAGCTTTTTCCTTTTCGAGAAGGGCGGTGTAATCCTTCAGCCGTTTTCTGGACACGAAGCGTTCTTTGGCTCGTTTGAGCGCAAGGGATAATGCTTCATCGCTAATCGGTTTGGTGATAAAGTCGGAAGCATCCAGCTGAAGGGCCCGAATGGCAAGATCCATCTCACCGAAAGCCGTGGCGACAATAACTTCGATATCCGGATATTTCTTTTTAATCGTCTCCAGTACCTGGATCCCGTCTATCCCCGGCATACGGATATCGGTGATCACAATTTGAAACATTGCTTCTGCACACCGCAGCAAACCGGCATCACCGTTCGCCACAGATACCACTTCGCACCCGGCATCCCGGAGTGAAATGGTCAGGACATCTCGGATATCTTTTTCGTCATCAATCAGGAGAACTTTCCATTTCGGAATAGAACCCATAGGAAATCCCAGCAAAAACCTATGACACCGGCCAAAAGAACAAGATTTGACCGCCGAATTTCGTCACGCGAAATTCGGAGATCTTTGCCCACCTGGTTTTTTAAAGCATTTCGTGGTCTTCACTCGCGATGAACAATCGAATACGAATAATATACCACTGAAGCGTCTATCTCCAGCAGTATAGAGGAATATTCTCATATTTGAGTGCTCAAGAGCAACAGTAAAATAAGCCCCAAAGATTTTGACAACCATTCAAAAATGGATATCTCTGAAAATAAAAAAGCAGATCATCTTGACTCTGCTTTTTGTAAGAACCCATCTGTTTTAAATTTAAAAGGTGGCGCTAAAACTGTAACACAGCTGACATGGCATCTTCATATTTTTTCTTCATTGCAGATTGCGTCTCTTCAACTTCTTTTTTCTGGGGGCCGAAGTCCGCCGGACATTCGGTCTGCAGTGTATTGACAATTCCCTCGATGTCTTCGATATGTTTGTGCAAGTCCTCTAACTGGGCGGACAGTTTGTCCCTGTCGGCGCTTCGCAGTTTATCGACTTTACGGACCATATTATACATTTTCGTCTTCCAGCCGTTTAGTTCGACTTCAATCGATCGACAATAGTCTTTTACATCCATAATTGCCTCCTTTCATAGATCCAGCAGGAATCGGCCATTATTTTTCATGCACCATTCTGGGGCCTGGTTTGATATCCAAATGATAAACCCGATCCTGTTCATGTCAACAAATGGTTTGAAACTGCCGGATCGTCATTTAAAGTTTGGGTTTAGCGGGTGTCCGATACTTAAAGAGGAGACGGCGCAATAGCGTGATTTTGACTACCGTAATTTTTACGGTGCGCAAATGATTATTTTTTGCTTGACACGGGAGCATTTTACGGTTATTTCATACCAATCTTATATAGATTGTATAACTCTGAAAAATAGAGGACGACGATCCATGAAACTATCCACTAGAAGCCGCTACGGCGCCAGAATACTGGTCGATCTGGCCCGCAATAAGGACCAGGGCCCGGTTCAAATCGGCGAAATATCAAAACGCCAGGATATTTCGGTCAAATACCTCGAACAGCTCATCCGGCCCCTGAAAAAGGCCAAACTGGTGACCAGTGTTCGCGGTCCAAAAGGCGGGCACCTGCTGAAAGAAAAACCGGAAAACATTAGCCTCGGTCAAATCGTGCGGCTCTTCGAGGGGCAGACGGATCTGGTTGAATGCGTCAGTTTTCCCGAAAAATGCGCCATGTCCGATGACTGCCAGGTTCGCCTGGCGTGGCGCGATGCATCCCGGGTCCTGTATGAAAAACTGGATTCTACGACCATCGCCGACCTGCTGAATGGATATTATCCCGAAGAAGATGAAGAATCTTGAAGCACCGATCCTCCTGTCAATACATAACAACCGACTGGCCGCGAAATGATGCAAAAACGGAATCCATAAGGATATTATCCGCCATAAATTATACGGTCTAAGCCGAATTTTTCTATTAACCCAACTTTCCAGTAAACCAAAACCCATTTTTCCGATGTTTCAACAGTCCATTATTCCAATCGGGGTGAAGCCCCAAGTTTAAAGGAGGGTCCCATGAAAAAAATTCTCATTTTAGGTTCAGGAGCCGGTGGAACGATGGTTGCTGCCAACTTGGCCAAAAAATTGAATCTCAAGGAATGGCAGATCACCATCATCGACAAAGATGAAATCCACCATTACCAGCCGGGCTGGCTGTTTATTCCTTTCGGAGTCTACACGGCAAAGGACTGCCAGAAACCGAAACGGGAATTCATCCCGGCGGGGGTTAATTACGTAACCGATGAGGTGGTGGGTTTGGACACATCCAAGCGTGAGGTACAGGGCAAAAAGGAAACTTATCCGTATGACTGGCTGGTGATCGCCTCGGGTTGCAGCATCGTTCCCGAAGAAGTCGACGGCATGATGGAGGACTGGCGCAAAAATATTTTTGATTTTTACACGCTGGACGGCGCCCGTGCATTGCGCGAAAAATTGAAATATTTCAGCAAAGGTCGCCTGGTCCTAAACATTGCCGAATTGCCTTATAAGTGCCCGGTTGCACCGCTTGAGTTTGTCTATATGGCGGATTGGTTTTTTGAAGTCCACGGTGTTCGAGACAACATAGAAATCGAACTGGTAACACCGATGGCCGGTGCGTTCTCCAAGCCGATTGCTTCGGGTATTTTGGGCGACACCATGATCCAAAAAAACATCAAGGTGACCCCCAACTTCGATCTGGCCAAAGTTAACCCGGAGGAACAGACCATCGAATCCCATAAAGGTGATAAGGTGGATTACGACTTATTGGTAGCCATTCCGCCCAATTTTGGTGCCAAATTTCTGGAGGGTAGCGGTCTGGAAGATCCGTTGCGCTTCGTCGAAACCGATCATTTCACACTAAAGGCCAAAAATGCGGATCACATTTATGTTGTCGGCGACGCCACCAATGTCCCCACCTCCAAAGCTGGCGCGGTAGCGCATTACGAGTCCGAAACGGTTGCCGAGAACATTATTCGGGAAATCGACGGTCAGGCGCCAAAAGGAACATTTGACGGGCATGCAACCTGCTTTATCTGTTCCGGATATGAGAAAGCATTTCTGATCGACTTCAATTATCAATACGAGCCGTTGCCCGGAAAATTTCCCTTTCCGGGTCTGGGCCCATTCAGCTTGCTTGGAGACAGCTACCTGAATTACTGGGGCAAAATGATGTTCAAGTGGGTCTATTGGAACATGATGCTTAGAGGTGTGGAATTGCCTCTGGAGCAGCAATTAACCATGGCCGGTAAAATGCGCCATGTCATGACACAGGCATAAGGAGGCAGCCATGACAAACGATAAACAAATTTTAGAGCGACTCGATCGCATCGAGGCTCAGCTATCTCCTATATCGCAAACGGCACAGGGCCTAAAAGAAATTAGAGATGACTTAATTCCTTTGAGCGGACAGGCTTTCCGGCTGATAATCCGGGAGCTCGAAGACGTTGAGTCCAGCTTCCAACTGGAAGACCTGTTAGCGCTGGCGAAACGGTTTCTGCGCAGCGTAAAACACCTGCAATTCAGCCTCGCTCAGCTGGAGAACATCGTTGACTTTGTAATGACGATCGAACCGCTGCTCAAATCGGCGGTGCCCAAGATTATCAATTACCTCGACGACCTGGAGCAAAGGGGTATTCTGCGAATCATCCAGTCCACGCTGGATGTGCGTGCCAAGATCGCAGCTTCTTATAGCCCCGAAGATGTCGAGCAAATCGGTGACGGCCTGGTAGCGATGCTGGGGGTGGCCCAAAAGCTCAGCGATCCGCGGGCTCAGTCCTTTTTGAAAAAAATGGCCACACTGCCGTCAAAAGTGGACCTGGAGGGTGCCAAACCGGTTGGGCCTTTTGGCATGATAGGGGCGCTGTCCGGCAAGCAGGCCAGACAGGGTCTGGGCATTTTAATGGAATTGACCAAAGCCATGGGCGAATTGAAAAACGGCGGCGGCAGCTCCGCAGCACCAGAATCAGAAACGATCGCCTAATTCATCCCATGTCGAATTCGGATTCGCTGGTTTTTGCAACGGTTAACCTTGTTGGTAATTGCAGGTGATTGCCTTTTTCAATAAGTTTTGAAATAAAAAGCTTAAAAACAATTGCCCTGCGCATAAAATTGTTGGAGAACGAATATGGAAAAACAGATGGTTCAATGTGAGGATGGGCGCCGCAGGCAGGCACGCATCCATGGCGTTCCTAAGGAAGAAGGGGGCTTCAGGGTCTGGAGGGCAGGCGTTCGGTTAAAAGGAAAGCACGTTTCCGGAGAAGCCTGGTACAGCTTTCAAACCAAGACCTGGTATTTTATCTCCGATCCGGAAGGCAAGCACAGCCATTTGATGGACCGGATCAGTGAAACCGTCCGGGGTGAAAAAATCAGCAAGTTACGGGATCAGTTAAAGCAGCTGGAATCGCGTCAGACGATTGAACAAAAGAAGATTTCCCAGCATCGCAAAGCCCTGGATGAAATCGAAAACGAAATTGAAACCACCAAAGCCGATCTCGTCAAACTCGAAAAAAGGGTGCCCCTGGAATCCGGCGCAGCGCTGCAATATTCCCGGGAGATCAAAAGAAATTAGAAGCCATCTCAAATATAGGATTTTGGTTCAAGATCGCGGCGGAGCCGAGTTTTAAACCGCAGGCAACCTGCTGGTTGTCGAGGATTTAAAACGAGGCACCAATAAAGATATTGGGCCAAAAGACATTTTTGAGATAGCTTCTAATAAACGCTCTAAGCGTTTGCGAAGCTCACCCTGAAAAAACCTGCAGGCGAGACAGCGGCAAGCTGTTCGGGCTGCAGGTTTTGTTTTTCGGGCGCTCAAAGAAAAAAAGCGCATTGGCCCCGCTAAACAGCGTTACTCGGGCTGATTCACCAGGCCGGCGGCAACGGCCAGACCGGCGAGGTCATAGGCCGAATGCGACCCCATCAAAAGCGGTATGCCCTCCTGATTGGCTCGATCAATTGTCTCCTGATCGGGTGTCTGCCCTCCGGTAAGGACGATGGCCGCCATTTCATGCAATACGGCCACATTGACAATGTTCTGGTGGGCTTGCACCGTAAGCCAGATACAGCCCGTGGGCGCATTGGCCATTACATCACTTAAAAGATCGCCGCAATACCCGCCTTGAATTTGCCGATCAAGCGCATTTTGCCCGGCGGCCACGTGTAAACTGAAACGGTCTACAAATTCTTTGACATTCACGGCTCAATTACCCTTTCTTTTTAAAATTTGAAACGCTCCTTAAATCCTAAAGTGAGCGCTTGCCGAGGTTGCCGCTGCTGCAAGGCAGATGTCGTTCCGCTATAGTCGCCTATGTGGAACGACAGCTAACACAGCAGATGCGGTAAGATCGGCAAGCCCCTCAAGGGGGTTTCAAATTTTAAAAATATAAACGGATAGCATTCATTAAATTTAAGATCAAACTACCCCCATTTTAAAATTTGAAACGCTCCTTAAATCCTAAAGTGAGCGCTTGCCGAGGTTGCCGCAGCTGCAAGGCAGATGTCGTTCCGCTATAGTCGCCTATGTGGAACGACAGCTAACACAGCAGATGCGGTAAGATCGGCAAGCCCTTCAAGGGGGTTTCAAATTTTAAAAATATAAATGGATAGCATTCATTAAATTTAAGATCAGTCTACCCCCATTTTAAAATTTGAAACGCTCACTTTAGGTAAAATAGAGTTGAACATAATTCAAGACCTTTTTGGCGAACCGGATTAAAAGCGTCCGCTGAACAATAACAGGCATCCTTTTTATTGGATTTGATTTATCAGGCCCTTTTCGCTATATTGAAGCCGCAATCCGTTTGAACACGTTTTCGAAAAAGACTCTGGATGAAGCTATTTTCTCCTCCAATTGAATCTGATCATGGTCAATAAAAAGAAACGCCCCGAAAATCAGAGTGACGGTCCCACCACGATTCCAGGTCTAAATCTCGATCATCTGGTCGACCAACTTCCCTGCTACGTTTCCATACAGAACCGTGATCTTCAAATCCTTTTTGTCAACGCTAATTTTAAAAAAGATTTTGGCGACGGTGTCGGCAAAAAATGCCATACCGTTTATAAATGCTCAGAGGATATCTGCCCTAACTGCCCGGTACAAAAAACCTTTCAAGATCGGCGCCTCCACATTGCCGAGGAGACCGTACAGCTGGCAAATGGGAAAATCTGTCAAATTCTTATTCAAACAGCCCCGATTCTGAATGATAATGGCGACATCGCGGCCGTCATTGAAATGGCGACCAACATCACCCAGGTAAAAATTGATCAGAAAGAGTTGGCCACCCTGGGCCAATCCATTGCGCTGTTATCACACGGATTAAAAAACATGCTAGAAGGACTGCAGGGCGGCGCCTACGTCGTTGACGAAGCCTTCAAGGAAGGCGATATGAAGCTCGCCAGGAAGGGGTGGCAAATTGTCAGTAAAAACATTTTCGGTGTTAGCGATTTTGTTAAAAATATTCTATATTCATCCAAAAACCGGCCCCTTAAATACGACCTGGCATCACCCGGCCAACTGGCCAAAGATGCACTGGCTTTGTTTCAGGAAAGGGCCAAGGGGATGCGTATCCGACTGAGACAACAAATCAATCCCCATTTGCCGAATGTGCAGCTGGACGTCGCCAGCGTTCTACGGATGTTAGACAACCTCATCTGGAACGCGCTGGAAGCCTGTCATAATGACACCCAAAAAAAGAATCATTTTGTCAGCGTCAAAACCGACTTTTTTGATGACGATCATTTTATGTTTGAGATTGCCGATAATGGCACCGGCATGGATCCAAAAGTCCAGCGTAACATTTTTGAAGAATTTTTTTCTACGAAAGGAAGTGCGGGAACCGGGCTAGGTCTGGCAGTGGTGGAAAAAGTGGTCAACAAACACGGGGGCAGGATCGAGGTGGCTTCAACCCCGGGCAAAGGCACAAACTTCAAAATTATTTTTAAGATAAAATAATCTTATGCGGATCGACGAAAGCCCGATCAAATGTCTTTGGTCGCCAGTTTTAAGGACAAAAAATACAGCACCGACAAGCATATAGATAATCCCTTGACGAAATGATGCATTTAATCATATATATCCGAGCGTACAACTATAGTATATGCGGGCTGGAACTGCGTACCGGGACATCATCATTATCTTGACATGATGCCAGAAGGAGAACACCATGGGAAAAACCCTCAAAATCGTTATGGTCGATGACAACACGGATTTCCTCTTTACCATGCAAACCTTTCTTCAAAAAAACGGTTTTGAGGTCCACACCGCCGCTGACGGTCAAAAGGGAATTGATTTAATCAAAAAAGAGCGCCCCGACCTGATTCTGCTAGACATTATGATGGAAACGCTGTTTTCTGGTTTTGAGGTTTGCAAAGCGGTTCGATCCGATGATGACCTTAAGCATATTCCCATCATTGGTATTTCCGCGATGGCCGATGAATTGGAAATTAATTACAGCCAATGGCCGGATTACGAATATTTCCGGCCGGACAGCTTTTTAGACAAACCGGTCGACAAGCAGCGCCTGCTGCAATTGATTCCCGAAGTGCTTAAGAAAGCACAGAAACAAAAACGCAGTCCCAAGTGGAAAAAAGAAATGGAAAAAGACTGGGCTAAGAAGGCATCCCAAAAATAGCGACCGAGATTTGCGCTAAAAACCGTCGTGTCCATTTCTGAACCTTTCTCGTGTTTTCAGCCTTTGAGGATTTTGAAACGTTTTTTCTAATTTCAAGGCCTAAAATTTCATTCTGATCCTCCGCCTTAGTGCCATTCTGATTGGAATTTGGCCTGAGGCACCCGGCCCTTGCGGGAATTCTGCACCCGAATCCTGCAAAAAAATAAAGGAAGTCACCGAAAGATGTTCGATTATCTCTTCTACACCTCTCTCATCGTTTTCCTCCTCGGCTTAATCTATAGAATTTCAACCTGGTTTACCAAGAAGATCGGCATTTTGGGCAAAGAGGTGACGACGGCGCAGCGGTTGCAGTCGGCGATCAGGGGCATTGCCGGTGTCGTTTTCAGCTCCAGGATCCTGGCCCTTTTTGAGGCCGTTGTACTGGATGTTTTATTGCAACGCCGGATTTTAAAGGAAAGCTTAACCCGCTGGCTGGCGCATATGTTGATATTTTACGGGTTCGTGCTGCTGCTGCTCATGCACGCTCTGGAGTCCGTCGTATCGGAAGCGCTATTTAGCGAGTATTATTCTACGGTGAATCCGTTTTTCTTTCTGAGGGACTTTTTCGGCACTATGGTGCTGGCCGGTGTAATCCTGGCGGCGGTGCGCCGTTACGTGGCAAAGCCCCGACGGCTTCGATCCGGGGGCATGGATCATTATGCCATCATGATCGTGGCGGTGATTATGCTGTCCGGAATTGCGCTGGAAGGTTTGAAAATGGCCTCTCACTCCGAATTCATGCGAATGGTCGAAGACTATGCCGGCCTGGGAGATGAGGATGAAATTGAAGCCCTGGAAACCTTCTGGGTAAAAGAATACGGCACGGTATCCCCCAATGTCGAAGCACCGTTTGACGAAGCGCTACTGGAATACGGCCTTGAAGTCCACGAAAGCAGCTGCATGGATTGTCATGCGTCTGCCCGCTGGGCGTTTAACGGCTTTGCCGCAGCCAAACTCATCAAACCGGTGGCCCTGTGGCTGGACGAAAAAGACGGTGTCACCTTCCTGTGGTATATTCATATCCTCGCCTGTTTTATCGGACTGGCCTATCTGCCTTTCAGCAAGATGTTTCATCTTTTTGCCACCCCCGTGAGCTTGATGAGCAACCGGGTCATGGATCCGGCCGGATCCCTGTCGGCCAACATCCTTACCCGCCAGGTAATGGAGATGGATGCCTGTACCCACTGCGGAAGCTGCAGCCTGAACTGTTCTGTGGCCATGGTGTTTGAGGCCATCGGCAACGAATGCATTCTGCCTTCCGAAAAAATGATCCTGCTCAAACAGCTGGCTTCCGGCAAAAAGCTGAATGCTGCGAAGATGCGCGCCATCCAGGAAGGCGTTTATCTGTGCACCAATTGCGACCGCTGTACCGTCCGCTGTCCGTCTGGAATCCGATTAAAGGAATTATGGTACAGTGTGCGCGAGGCGCTGCTGGAGAGCGGGCCGCCGCTGCCGCATGTTTTAAGCCCATTTTCTTTCGCCAGGGGATTAATCATTCAGGAAGCCCTCACTGCGGATAATTATGCCCGGCCGATTGAAAATGCACGCCAGGCTGTCGGCGGCCGGTTTGTCAGTTTGATGAACCCTGACACCCCGCTGCCGTTAAATATGCAGTCAACCGGAGAAGATCAGCCGGTCATAAAGGACGGCACCTATATCCATTGCTTTAGCTGCCAGAGCTGCACGGCGGTGTGTCCGGTGGTTGCAAACTATGATGAACCCGAACAGGTTCTTGGACTTCTGCCCCATCAGATCATGTGCAGCCTGGGCCTGGGACTGAGCGAAATGGCCGCCGGTGCCGGTATGATCTGGGACTGTCTGACCTGTTACAAATGCCAGGAAAACTGTCCGCAGCAGGTTGAGGTCTGTGATATTTTATATCGATTGAAAAATAGCGCTTTTGCATCCATTGAACGTTAACGTCCAATGGATGGTTATTTGTTATTCGTTCATGGTTAGTCGTAAGTGCTGGTTTAAAATTCGAATATCGAAATATGAAATTCGAAACAATTTCGAATCACCAAAATTCAAATGATCAAAAGAGAACATCGGATCATGCTACGGATTTAATCAAATTATATTGTTTTGGTCATTGAAACATTCGAATTTAGGATTTGTTTCGGATTTCGAATTTAACGCACGAGCATCAACACAGAAAACAAAAGAACTTTTTTGCACGGCCTCTTGAAAGTTAGGAAAAGCTGTATGAAATATGCGTTATTCCACGGCTGCAACATTCCGGCGCGCGTCGAGCAGTACGCGGAGGCCACCGCAGCGGTATGCAACCGGCTGGGCATCGAGCTGGTAGAGATGGCCGCCTTCAACTGCTGCGGCTATCCGGCCCGCAACACCGATCACCGCGCCTATGTGCTTTCGGCCGCCAAAAATTTAGCGCTGGCCGACCAAGCCGGCCTGGACATGCTGGTCATGTGCAAGTGCTGTTACGGTAGCCTGAAAAAGGCTGCCTATTTTTTAAACCAGGATGCGGGCTTAAAAGCCGATATCAACCGCATCCTGGCTAAAGAAAATCTGCAGTATCAAAATAAGACCCGGATCAAGCACCTGCTGTCGGCACTTTATCATGATGTGGGCCTTGAGCGCATAAAGGAAAATATCACAAAATCTTACAGTGGCCTGCAGATTGCAGTCAGCTATGGGTGCCATGCCCTGAGACCAAGCACGGTGACGGAGTTCGACGATCCGGTTTCGCCCAAAATCTTTGATGAATTGGTGGAGGCCACCGGTGCGTTCAGCGTAGCGTGGACCCGCAAACTGGACTGTTGTGGTGCTCCCTTAACCGGTATCAATGATCGGCTGGCCATGGCTATGGCCCAAAAAAAGATCGACAGCGCCCGGGAAGCCGGCGCACAGTATATCTGCACCGCCTGCCCCTATACCCAGCTTCAGTTTGATGGGCTTCAGATGCGCATGACCGATCAATCGAATAACGGTCTGCCGCCGGCACCCATTTTGTACCCGCAGCTGCTGGGTTTGTGCATGGGCATTGATGAAAAAACTTTAGGCATTTCTAAAAATAAAATCGATCTATCCGATATCACCACATTCTTACTGACGGAGTAATTATGTCGAAAACAGCTACGGGCGCAGTCATGGTGGTCGGCGGGGGTATCGCCGGAATGCAGGCCGCTCTGGATCTGGCCGATTCCGGCTACTATGTTTACCTGGTGGAGAGCTCGAGCTCCATCGGCGGCATGATGTCGCAGCTGGACAAGACTTTTCCGACCAATGACTGTGCGATGTGAATTATCTCACCGAAACTGGTCGAGGTCGGCCGGCACATCAACATTGAAATGCTGACGCTGAGCGAAGTGCAGGACATTAGCGGCGAAGAGGGTAATTTTGAAGTCAAATTGATCCAGCGCCCACGATACGTCGATATGGAAAAATGTATCGCCTGCGGTGCCTGTGCGGAAAAGTGCCCAAAGAAAGTTTCCAACGCCTATGACGGTGGTTTGAGCAAACGCAAGGCGGTTTATGTGCAGTATGCTCAGGCGGTCCCGCTTAAATATTGCATTGATCCGGCGCAATGCATTTATCTTATCCGGGGTAAATGCAGAGGCTGTGAAAAATTTTGCCCGACCAATGCGATCAACTTTGAAGATCAAAAGAAGGACATCTCGATAAATGTGGGTGCCGTTGTTTTGGCCTCCGGCAGTGGCGCCTATAACCCGGGTATATACGACACCTTTGGATATTCCCATTCATCCAATATTGTCACCAGCCTGGAGTTTGAAAGGATTCTGTCGGCTTCCGGACCCTATGGCGGACATCTGGTGCGGCCGTCGGATAAAAAGGAGCCCGAAAAAATTGCCTGGCTGCAGTGCGTGGGTTCCAGAGACACCCATGTCGGCGCCAGAGGATACTGTTCCGGCGTCTGCTGCACCTATGCCATCAAAGAAGCTATTTTGGCCAAAGAGCACAGCAGCAACGGTCTGGATACCGCCATTTTCTATATCGACATTCGCACCTTCGGCAAAGACTTTGAACGCTATTATAACCGTGCCAAAGATGATCTGGGTGTTCGCTTTGTCAAATCGCGTATTACCCACGTCGAGCCCATAGATGAAAAGGGAAAACATATCATCCGCTATGTCGACCCGGCCGGCCGTTCCGTGGCGGAAGCATTTGATATCGTTGTGCTATCTGTGGGTCTGGGCGTTCTCGATTCATCCGTCGCTCTCGCCAAAAAGCTGAATGTCGATTTGAACCATTATCATTTCGCCAGAACCGGGAGTTTTGATCCTGTTCAGAGCTCGCGGCCCGGCATCTATGTCTGCGGTGCCTTCACAGAGCCGAAAGATATTCCTACCTCTGTCATCGATGCCAGCGCCGCGGCCGGTAAAGTCGGATCCCGGCTGGCGGGTGCCCGCTGGAGCCTGACGAAAACCAAAGAGCTGCCCGCCGAGATCGATGTCAAAGGAGAGCCCCCGCGCATTGGTGTTTTTGTCTGCTGCTGCGGAACCAATATCGCCGGATTTGTGGATGTCCCCTCGGTGGTGGAATTTGCCAAAACCCTGCCGAACGTGGTCTATGCCGAACAAAATTTGTTCAGCTGTTCCCAGGATACTCAGACCCAGATTTCCGCAACAATTAAGGAACACCGGCTCAACCGGGTGGTGGTGGCTGCCTGTACGCCCAAGACCCACGAACCCCTTTTCCAGGAAACCCTGACCAATGGCGGGTTGAATAAGTATCTGTTCGAGATGGCCAATATCCGCAACCAGTGCTCGTGGGTGCACAAAAACGACATGGACCGTGCCACTGATAAGTCCAGAGACCTGCTGCAGATGGCGGTGGCCAAAGTCGCGCTGCATGAACCCCTGGCTGAGCCCCGCATGAAAATCAACCAGGCCGCGCTGGTCATCGGCGGCGGCGTTGCCGGCATGACCGCCGCCCGGACCTTAGCGGCACAGGGATATAAAACCTTTCTGGTAGAAAAAAATGGACACCTGGGCGGCCAGGCCCTCAATCTGCATGAGACCTGGCAGTCGGAACGCGTGCGCCCGTTTCTGGATCAGTTGAGCGCCGACGTCACCTCCAATGAAAACATCGAGGTATATCTAAATGCCGAAGTCACCGACGTTGACGGGTTTATCGGAAATTTTAAAACCACCATCCAATCCGGTGGTGAAAGTCAGACGCTGGAGCACGGTGTTGCCCTGATTGCTTCGGGTGCCGAAGAATTAAAAATTGATGATTATCTATACGGCCAGGATCAGCGGGTGCTGACCGGACTGGAGCTCCAGAAGAAAATTCTAAACGGAGACGGATTTGATGCCTGCGGCACGGCCGTATTTGTCCAGTGCGTGGGTTCGCGCATTCCTGAACGTCCTTACTGTTCAAAGGTTTGCTGCACCCAGTCCATCAAAAGTGCCCTGAGCCTCAAGGGCAAAAATCCCGCGATCGATATTTTCATCCTGTACCGCGACTTGCGGTCCTACGGATTCAGAGAGGATCTATATCGCAAAGCCCGCGAACAGAGGATCAAATTTATTCGTTATGACCGTGAAAAAGAAATCGGGGTCGGTGCCGCCCAGAATGGTCTGGAAATCACCTTTACCGATCGGGTACTCAGGCGCCAAATGGCGATAAGCAGCGATCTTCTGGTCCTGGCAAGCGCGATGGTGCCGCAAAAAAGCAGCCCCCTGGCACAAATGTTCAAAGTGCCCCAGAATGACGACGGTTTTTTTGCCGAAGCCCACGTCAAGCTGCGCCCCAACGATTTTGCCACCGATGGCGTGTTCGTTTGCGGCCTGGCGCACGCACCCAAACCGATCGAAGAATCGATTTCCCAGGCCCAGGCCGCCGCCTCCCGGTCGGTGACGGTTTTATCCGCCCTGGAGATTTCGGTCAGCGGAACGGTGGCGATGGTGGATCCGAATTTTTGCAGCAGCTGCGGAGTGTGCGTGGAGATCTGTCCCTATTCGGCGCCCAAATTCAATGAAAATAACGGCCGGGCCGAAATCCAGCCCACCCTGTGCAAGGGCTGCGGGCTGTGTGTGGCCTCCTGCCGCTCTGGAGCCATTCATCTGAAGGGCTTCGACACCGGTCAGATCATGTCCATGATTCAGACGTGTCTGGTCGATCAGGCAACGGCGGAAACCACGTTTAGTTAGTATCCATTTGGAAATGGGTCCGGGTTGAGCCGGTTGGCCCGTTTCCGGTTAGCCGGTTAAGTAAGGATTTCAGTCTATTTTATTATAGCGGGCTCAACGGGCAAGGGGCAAACCGGCCAACCGAACAGGAGATGAAATGAAGACCTTTACCGACTTGATTGAAGACGTTCAGAAGCCGGGGCTCTGCCACCGCTGCGGCGGGTGTGTGACCTTTTGCACGGCCATAAATTACGGCGCCCTGGAGCTGGATTCCGAGGGCAAACCGCGCTATGCCGATGAAGCCAAGTGCATCGAATGCGGGTTGTGCCATACCATTTGCCCGGAAATCGACGAACTGGATGCCGAAACCCGAAAAAGCTCCGGCTGGACACCGCCCATCGGACGCGTGATGGAAACCAGCATCGCCCGGGCCACCGACCCTAATATCCGCAAGAAAGCCACTGACGGCGGTGTGGTCACCGCCCTCCTGGTGCATCTGTTCAAGCGCGGCCGCATTGACGGCGCAATTGTCACCCGACCGGCCGGCCCCTTTCAACGGGAGCCTTTTCTGGCTGAATCTGAAAAAGAGATTCTTAACGCCGCCGGATTTTCCTTCGACACCTCCCATGGCATGACCAGCTTCAGCGATTATTATTTAACCTATTCACAGGTCAGAGAATTTGATCCTTTGATTAAAAAAGGTTTGCAGCGCGTGGCCTTTGTAGGCACCCCCTGTCAGATCAAAGCCGTGCGCCGCATGCAGTCCCTGGGAATCATTCCGTCGGATTCGATTAAATTCTGCCTGGGGCTGTTCTGTTCGGGCAATTTTGTTTTCGGTAAAAAGGAACAGAAAAAACTGGGCGAAATCGGCGGATTTCAGTTTAAAGATGTCAAAAAAATTAACGTTAAGGAAGAGCTGATCGTCCATTTGAAAAACGGAGAAGAAAAAACCATGATGCTCGAAGAGCTCGAGTTCATGAAGCGCTTTGCCTGTTACTTCTGCCCGGATTATTCCGCCGAGTACGCCGATATTTCGTTCGGCGGCATCGGCGCCGATAAAGGCTGGACGACCGTTATCACACGCACGCCTGTCGGCCGCGCCATTTTTGCCGATGCCCGGCCCCAGGCCATCGAGGAAAATCGCCAAAAGGACTTCTCAAAGATGACGGCCCGGGCGCTTAAAAAAGTGCAGACCTGGTCGGCACGCAAAAAAGACGTGGCCGCCAGAAACCGCAAAGTGCTCGACAGAAAATTTCCCGGTATAAAAAAATACTCTTGAGGAATCTTTTGTGGCGCTTTACCCATGGCATATCATCGCGCTCACTTCTTTTTGCACCGTCGCCATTTTGCTTGTCGTCGGGCTGCTTTTCCAGCGGTCGCGCCACGGTCGTGCGAAAGCGGCATTGCGTACCAGTGAAGAGCGTTATCTTTTAGCCCTCGCAGGCTCAACCGACGGTCTCTGGGACTGGGATCTGTTGTCGGATACCGTCTTCTATTCGGAGCGTTTTAGAGAGATCCTTGGGTATTCGTCCGAAGAGTTTCCCGGCACAATAGATTCTTTCCGCAGACGACTGCACCCGGAGGACGCCGATATCATCTGGGCCGCGATCGAACGCCATCTTCAAGAGCGTATTCCATACAGGGTCGAATACCGTTTGCGCACAAAATCCGGCGAATACCTGTGGTTTCTCGCACGAGGTCAGGCAATCTGGAACGCAGAGGGAAAAGCCGTTCGCATGTCCGGTTCCATTCAGGATATCAGCGAGCGCAAGCAGGCCGAGCTTAATCTTCAAATTGCACTTTCCGAAATACAGGAGCTAAAAGAAAAACTTGAGGTCGAGAGAGCTTATCTACAGGAAGAAATCAAATTGGAATACAACTACGAGAACATTATCGGTCAAAGTGACGGGCTCAAATATGTGCTATATAAAGTTGAGCAAATTGCCCCCAGCGATACGACCGTTCTCGTTCTGGGTGAAACCGGAACCGGCAAGGAGCTGGTCGCCCGTGCCATTCATGGCTTGAGCCCGCGCAAAGATCGGGCGTTGGTGAAAGTGAACTGTGCCACACTGCCTTCAAACCTCATTGAAAGTGAGCTGTTCGGCCATGAGAAAGGCGCTTTCACCGGTGCCCATGCCAGACAGTTAGGGCGATTTGAAGTTGCCAACAGCGCCAGCCTCTTTTTGGATGAAATTGGGGAACTGCCGCTGGAACTGCAGCCCAAACTGCTCCGGGTGATCCAGGATGGCGAGTTTGAACGGTTGGGCAGCTCCGGTACGATTAAAGTTGATGTGCGGGTAATTGCCGCCACCAATCGTAATCTGGAAGAGGAAGTCCGCAGGGGCCGGTTTCGGGAAGATCTTTGGTACCGGCTGAGTATTTTTCCGATTACCGTCCCCCCGCTGAGAGAACGGGTGGAGGACATCGCACTTCTGGTGGATTTTTTCGTAGATAAAATATCCAAGCGACTGGGCAAGACTATTGAGAGCATCCCGACCAGCGTCATGAATACCTTGCAGGATTATCAATGGCCCGGCAATATCAGGGAGTTGGAAAACGTACTTGAGCGGGCGGTAATCAATTCCTCGGGGCCTAAACTTCATTTGGTGGATGAACTGAAAAAACCAGATAAGGATTTAACGACCACGCAAAAAACGTTGGAAGAGGTCGAGCGTAATCATATTGTCCGGGTTCTTGAGCAGACCAATTGGAAAGTTAGCGGTCAAAATGGGGCTGCAGAAATTCTTGGACTTAACCGCAGCACGTTGCGGGCCCGCATCCGAAAATTAGGTATCCGCCAGCCATAAGCAGCATGCAGAGCTATAAAAAAACAGCCTGTCAATTTGTATTTCCTCACGAAGAGCATTAAACCCAACGTCAAAACCGCCCAGCATGGCCATATATGACCAATGGTCATATATGGCCATATTATGGCACAAATTCATGTCTTTTGGATATGCCGTTTATATTGATAAATTTATTAAATATCAATTGGTTATATTGGTTTTTATTGGACAGGGCCTGCCTGGCACAAAGCTTGAAGAGAGGGTAATGGGCAGTTTTAATTTTTTGAAAGCCGTTTGGACGGGAAAATCCCCGGGCTATTCGGACATGTGTGTATTTTCTTTGCTGAGAGGAGGATTCTCGTGATCATTGTCATGATAACTATGAATGTGTTTTTGGATAAGCAGACGGAAGTTATGCAAACACTTCTCTCAATGATTGAGCCAACCGAAAAAGAGAGGGGTTGTCGGAGCTGCCACGTTTTTACAGACATCGAAGAAAAAAACGTTTTCAGTTTGATAGAGGAGTGGGAAACCCGCAAAGATCTGGAAGATCACATCAAGTCGGACCGATTTAGCGTTTTGCTGGGTACAAAGAGCCTTTTATGCGAACCGCCGCAAATTCAAATCCACACGGTTTCCCATTCAGAGGGAATGGAGACCGTTACTGCGGCCAGGGGCAAAAGAAACTAATAGGGAATTCCAAGATATGAACGTTCTTCTCATTTACCCAAAGTTTCCGGACACATTTTGGTCGTTCACCTACGCTTTAAAATTCATCCGAAAGAAAGCGGCATACCCACCG
>Ga0209742_10000271_pt1 | contig 28791 bp, 32 predicted proteins | sample DeeMarSeWOR38_10_FD_187462 | JGI IMG/M metagenome (GOLD analysis project Ga0209742, IMG submission 187462) | Marine sediment microbial communities from White Oak River estuary, North Carolina - WOR-3-8_10 (SPAdes) (version 2) | ecosystem: Environmental > Aquatic > Marine > Intertidal zone >... | reverse complement strand
CTGAAAAATGTACTCTAATTTGATGTGTACGCCCTGTTAGGGGGGTGACTTCGACTAAAGTGTAGTCATCCAAGTATTTTCGGACTTGATACCGGGTGCTGGCCTCTTTCCCCTTTTCTACTATGGCCATTCTCCGCCTACTATAGGGGTCTCGTCCGATAGGTGCTTCGATTATCCCCTGTTCTGGGTATAGCCTACCTTTAATAAGGACAAGATATCCTTTGATTACAGTGCGGTTCTTAAACTGTGCGGCTAAATAATCCCGAACAGAGTCGTTTTTAGCAATGACTATGAGTCCTGACGTATCTTTATCTAGCCTGTGAACAATGCCCGGGCGAGTCAACTCCTTGCTCTTGGTTAGGTTGGGGCAGTGGGCCAAGATTGCATTTACCAGAGTATGGTCGGGATGCCCCGGCGCGGGATGAACGGTCAAGCCGGCAGGTTTATCTATAACCAATATATCCTCGTCTTCATAGATTATATTTAAAGGAATTGGCTCAGCCACAGGATGAAGGGGTAACACAGGAAGCTCGACGGTTATCCTATCGACTTTACTCAATCTCTGGTTAGCCTTTGTCCTCTGCCCGTTGACGAGAATGTTACCCTGCACGATCAATTTCTGTAAATAAGCACGCGAGAATTGTGGAAGGACCATTGTTAAATACTTATCTAGGCGGATGTCCGAAACAGATGAGTTGAACTGCAGTGTCCTAACTCTGTGGTTTGTTGCTGCGTTCATATGCTTTTGTAAATATTCCCGATCTATAGAAGGAATAGATAAGAAGAAAGACACCTACCACTATAGATGCGTCAGCTATGTTAAAAGCCGGCCAGTGGAAGTTGCCCCACAAACGGAAGTAAATGAAGTCAGTAACAGAACCAAAGCGGATGCGGTCTATAAGATTGCCCAAGGCACCACCCATGAGCAGACCGATAGCTACTATGCTAAGAGTAGTAGCTGGGGATAAGTAACGCAGAAACAGCAGTATAAAAAGTAAAGCCGCTATGCTAATGACGATGATCAGAAATGTTTGATTGGCAAGTAAACCAAAAGCGGAGCCCGTATTGCTAATGTGGATCAAACTTAAGCGGCCAATTAGAGGGAGTGATTCCCCAATTGTGAGGTTAGTTCTAATCCACAGCTTACTCAGCTGATCTGAGGCTACTATTGAAGCAAGAACGAGGAGACATAATGTTGCTCTTTTAATGCTATCACGCACAGACGGTTTCGGATTATCTTTATCCACAACGAAATCGCCGATTCTGCTGAGCCACAATACAATTGAGCGCAAATTTATCTTATACCTTTTGTTTCCTTTGCCTGATTAGCTTTACAGCTCAGACATAGGCTTGCCTGAGGTATAGCTTCAAGGCGACCTTCCTCTATAGGTTGCCCACAGGAATCACATAAACCGTAAGTGCCGGCTTCATACTTTTCTAAGGCATGCTCAACCCAAGTAAGAGATTCTCTCAGCCTTTCTTCCAAAGCCAATCTTTTCTCTAGCTCGGAGGCTTCATCGGCTTCCTCCTCCCTTTTCCCGAATGGACTGCCTTCCTTCCTCTCTGAAGATGGCTGGCCTAGAGTTCTCAATTGCTCTAATTTCTCTAGTAGCTCTGCCTTCTCCTTCTTTAACTTTTCATAAAGTTCAGCGAACTCAACCACTTTTTGACCTCCGTATTATTTACAGCTATCTTACACTAAGATGTCAAACCAAGTATGTATGGCCTATAACTCTGCTATACTACGTTTGGGTTTGCTAAAAAGTTCCCTTATATCAGAATGCAGAGAATCTCCCAATTCTTTCACAGATTCGCATCTAATTTTATCAAGTTCCTTCTGCTTTTCTTCAAACTCCGTTCTGGAGTAAAGTTTCTCAGGATGCAAGTAAATGTCGTCTACATATCTTATCGACCTAGGCACCTGAAAGCCTGTAGGAGAATCTGTCCAATCTTCCAAACCTCCTCTCAACAAAGAATCGAGGATAGTCATAGTTGACTCTAATTTAATATCTTTGTAATATTCGCCTTCCCCTATTCCTCCAGTATTTATCAAATAGTAATTCAAGTGGGGAATACCTTTTATTATCTCATAAAATATATTAGCATGCTTGGCCAAGTCTCCGGATATAAAGGGGTCGTAGAAAAACTCACTTCTAATTTTTCCGGCCTGCGTCGGGTCACCGGCTGAGGATTCCATTGCTTGTCCCAGCACCATCAAGGCCGCTGCTTGTTCCCGGGTTAGCTTTGATATTGCCGGAATCAGCGGTCCCCTGGTAATAAGAATCAGGTTGTCAATCCTATCTACATCGATATAAGAACTGGCATGCATAAAATCTCTTCGCAATACCACTGCTCTGCCATTGGATGTTCTTTCGAAATTATAAAAGTCAAAATCTCCGTCTTCGGTTACGTAAACGTTTTCGCAGACGGTATAGGGTTTTAAGAGTCCGTAAAATATTTCGGTTTGCTCCCCAGGATTCACTCCCTCCGTTTTTACAAATATTCCCCCGGCTTCAAAACCATGAAAAGAACCGTCAGGTGTGAGAACTCCCCCATCGTCCTGAATAAGCCAGGATTTCTCCTTACCTTTTCGAGCCAATATTCTACAGGTTGTAGTTGTTTTCCCGTTGGCACTCAATGCCACAAGTAACGTTCTTGCCATCCGATAGTCACCATGTGTTGATTGAAGGTAATCCTCTCTACAGCCGGCATGTAGAAAAATGCCTCTATTTGTTTTCTTCGCTGCCCAATCCTCGGCGGCGAAAACCCCCTTCTTATATTCACCTATATAGTTACCATTTCGAATTATCTTGACAAACCTTCCGTTATCCAACATAGCCAATCTGATAGTGATATCCTTATCAAGGAGCGGCTTTGACTGGTTAGTTTCAAAAGCCTCGTCAGCAAAGAACACTATATAGTATCTCGGTTCCTTGACTTCTCCCTTCGGGGATAGAAAGAGGTTCTTGCCTCCATACGCGACATGTGCAAATCGCTCGGGAACAATTAACCTGACCGTGGTGCTGCTATTTTCATTACCCACAATTCTGTCTATGGAAATCAATCTTTCCTTAGCCAAAGCCTTTTCACATTGTAGTAACAGTTTGAGTTCATCCTCGCCAAAGGGATCGTCAACACTGTTTTTAGTGAACATTGCCGATCTGGAAGTAGGCTCACTTCGGGCGACAAAGTTTCCATATATCGTTTTCTTAACCCCCGGCTGTTTTTCTACTAACTTTCCCAGTTCCTCGTCAGGAGGGTTATGTGTTAATCGCTTTTCTTCTAGTGCCTTTTGCCAGATTCTATCAGCAGCTATAATGAATTGTTCTAGCTCAAACGTTACCATTATGCTCCTTGGGAGAGATGCGATACCGTGTTCCTAATCTAGATGAATTAGGTTTTGTTATTTACTGTTTAGACCTCTCGAAACTCCCCTTCCACAGTACCTTCTTCTCCTTCTTCTCCTCCTTCATCTCCCTCTCCTTCACCACCGGGTTTCTTTCCACTGGGTGGGGGTTGTCCGGGTTGCTGATAAACCGATGCGCCAACCTTCTGCATAACCTGCGTTAGCTCCTGTGTAGCATTGCGAATGGCGTCTACATCCTGCCCTTGAAGAGCCGACTTGACAGCGGCTGTCTTAACATCTATTTCCTGTTTTACATCAGCGGGTATTTTATCTCCATGGTCACGAAGAGTTTTTTCTGTGGTATAAACCAGGCTGTCAGCGGTATTTCGTACCTCTATTTCTTCCTTACGTTTGGTATCCTCAGCAGCGTATTGTTCGGCCTCTCGTTTCATATCCTCCACTTCTTCTTTGCTCAAGCCACTGGAGGCAGTAATAGTGATCTTTTGCTCCTTCCCCGTACCTTTATCACGAGCGCTAACATTCAGGATACCATTTGCATCTATATCAAAAGTCACCTCAATCTGGGGCACTCCCCGCGGTGCGGGTAGGATGCCGTCAAGCATAAAACGTCCAAGTGTACGGTTATCAGCAGCCATAGGACGTTCGCCTTGAAGGACGTGTATTTCAACGCTCGGTTGATTGTCGCTAGCAGTGCTGAAGATCTGACTCTTGGAAGTGGGTATCGTGGTATTGCGTGGGATAAGTGGTGTCGCTACTCCTCCCAGCGTTTCTATCCCTAGTGTGAGGGGTGTTACATCTAGCAGAAGAACTTCGCCCACTTCACCCTTAAGCACTCCAGCTTGAATGGCAGCACCTAAAGCTACGGCCTCATCTGGATTGATTCCCTTAGCAGGCTCACGTCCAAAGAATTGTGTTATAGTCTCCTGAACTTTGGGCATTCTTGTTTGACCACCGACAAGGATTACATTATTGATTTGACTTGCCGTGAGGTTGGCATCGCTCAGGGCCTGGCGGCAAGGTTCAATGCTCCTCTCTATTAGGTCATCTGATAGCTGCTCTAACTTAGCTCGAGTTAACGTCATGCTGAGGTGCTTGGGGCCGCTGGCATCGGCAGTAATGAAAGGGAGGCTAATCTCTGTTGTAGCTACGGTAGACAGTTCTTTCTTCGCCTTTTCAGCGGTGTCTTTCAACCTCTGCAATGCCATCTTGTCTTGCCTCAAGTCTATGCCTTGTTCTTTCTTGAATTCTTCACATACCCAGTCCATGATTCTCTGGTCGATGTCGTCACCGCCGAGGTGTGTATCCCCATTGGTTGACTTAACCTGGAAGGTGCCCTCACCTATATCAAGGATAGAAATATCGAAAGTTCCACCACCAAGATCATAGACAGCAATGGTTTGATCTTGTTTCTTGTCCATTCCGTAGGCAAGTGCAGATGCCGTAGGCTCATTAATAATACGTAAGACGTTGAGCCCGGCTATTGCACCGGCGTCTTTGGTAGCATTGCGCTGGCTATCGTTGAAATAGGCTGGTACCGTGATTACGGCATCCGTGACTTTATCTCCGAGATAGGCCTCAGCATCAGCCTTAAGTTTCTGTAGTATCATGGCTGATATTTCTTGGGGACTATACTCCTTGCCCCCCATTACCACTCGACAATCGTTATTCGAAGCGGCAGTAATCTTATATGGTAGGCGCTTCATATCAGCCTGGACAGTGCGACTCTTAAACTTACGCCCGATTAGGCGCTTTATGCTGAATATGGTATTCTCCGGGTTTACTATTGCCTGGCGCTTGGCTAACTCCCCGACCAATCTTTCCCCACCTTTACCTATGGCTACAATTGAAGGAACAAGATTGCCGCCTTCGGCACTGGGGATTATCTTAGGCTCGCCCCCCTCCATCACTGCTACTACGCTCAATGTAGTACCTAGATCAATGCCTATCGCTCTTCCCATTTCTAATTCTCCTCCTGATTTGTTTGTTCTCTTCTTCTCCTTTTTATTCCTCTACCAACCGTTACTATGCTAGGACGGATTACCTTCTCTTTAAATTTATAACCCTTTTGTAATTCCTCAATAACTACTCCTTCTTTCCCATCCCGTTGCATTATGGCTTCGTGTAGACGAGGATCAAAGGGTTCACCTCGAGTTGGAATTTCTGTTAGCCCTTGGGCTTCCAGACTTGTTTTCAATTTATTATAGATGAGCCTGATACCTTCAGTCCAGTTTGATCCCTCAAGTTCAGCAGGGACTGAAGCAAAAGCTCTTTCCATGTCATCCATGATAGGCAACAGGTTACAGATTAGCGCGCTATTGGCAAACTCGACAACATCGCTTTTTTCTTGTTCTGCACGTTGTTTATAATTGACCCAATCCGCCTGGCATCGCTGCCAACTGGCTAAATATCTTTCTGCCCGTTCCTTCTCCTCAGCTAGAGCCTGCTGTAATTTTTCTATGTCTTCGGTTTGTTCAATTCCTTCTTCGATTACTTCGTCACCCTCGTCCAAGATCGGACCTCCTTTAGATATATTCAGCCACTGAATTGCTGAGAAGTGCTGAAAGACAGTTAAGAGAAGAGATAGTCTTGGCGTAGTCCATCCGTTTGGGGCCAATTACTCCCACAATGCCACTGGCTTTGTTCAGTAATCCATATTCGCTGGCTATTAAGCTCAAGTCCTGCAATGCTGGTTCCGGGTTTTCTTCACCAATGACTACTCTTACCCCTGCTTTGGGAGATTCCTGGCAAAATATATTTCCCAGCCAATCTTCTCCTTCCAACACTTCTAAGATTCCCAGTATTTTAGGACTATTGGTAAACTCTGGTTGGCCCAGCAGAAGACGAAGCCCTTCGAGGTAAGGCTCACCATATGTTAGCTTGTCTTCAGCAGCCATAATTTCTGCTAGAGATTCAGACAGCTGCCTTTCTTCTGAAGAAAAGCCTTCTTTTTTTGCCAGAATCTCACTACTAGCCATCCCACCATAAATAGAAGTGAGCTTATTAGCTAGCTTTGTTAACTCATCCTGGCTAACCTTTCTATTGAAAGATAATACCTGCCTTCTGACTTTTGTTTCGTACAAAACCACAATCATCAGAGCCATGAAATCCTGTAACGCTACTAAATCGAGATGCTTGAAGCGACAGCAAACAGCTTTGGGGGTGGTTATTACTACCAGATTGTGAACAAGGCGCGCTAAAAGAGCAGCAAGTGTTTTTAGCCATTGCTCTAGTTCCTCTTTTGCTTCCTGAGATATCTGGTGAATTAAATACTGCTCAACATGGGGAAGTTCAATCTCTTCCCCTATCAATTCCACGTAGTAGCGGTAAGCCTTATCAGTAGGTACACTTCCGGCTGAATGATGTGGGTGAATAACATATCCTTCTCGTTCTAAGTATGCTGTGTCATTGCGAATGGTAGCCGGGCTTACTCTCAGGCCATATTTTTGCACGATAGCATTTGAGGATACTGGTGCTGCTCTGGTGATATAGTCTTCAATTATTGCCCTGAGAACGGTCTCTCTTCTTTCTCTTAAAGCCATTTTAGCACTCTTCTCTTTTGATTGCTAAATTAAGTTAATTTATCACCATAAATACACTCTGTCAATCATATTGCAGGAACCGACTTGGATCGATTTTCTTATTGACCGAGAACGGAATATCAAGTACCATTATAACACAGATTCGGAACGGCGAAGGCATTTTCCTTGGCAAAGCGTGATAGCAAAGTCGCTCAAATTCTAACCTCGGAGGCAGCGAGACAATCAAGCACTATAAATCTTATTGCCTCTGAAAACCATGCCAGTCGGGCAGTGCTTGAAGCCCAAAGCTCGGTACTAACTGACAAATATGCTGAAGGATACCCTGGCCATCGGTATTATGGTGGCTGTGTCTACATAGATGAAATTGAGAATTTAGCTATCGAAAGGGCTCAAAAGCTTTTCAAAACCGACCATGCCAATGTCCAGGCCCATAGTGGCAGTCAAGCCAACATGGCTGCTTATTCAGTTCTATTAGAGCACGGCGATACTGCTATGGCCATGAGCCTCAGCCATGGCGGGCACCTTACACATGGCTCTGCTGTCAATTTCTCTGGGAAGTGGTATAACTTTGTCCCTTACGGGGTCGATCCCAAAACCGAGATGCTTAACTACAATGAAGTCGAGAGGTTAGCTCTAGAACATAAACCCAAGTTAATAGTAGCTGGGGCAAGTAATTATTCCCGTATTATTGATTTTGAGAAATTTCGCTATGTAGCTGATAAAGTGGGGGCCAAGTTATTGGTCGACATGGCCCACATAGCCGGGATAATAGCCGCTGGGCTTCATCCCTCCCCTACATCCTGTGCTCAGGTTACTACTGCCACTACACAGAAGACCTTGCGGGGTCCCAGGGGTGGCTTTATTTTATGTGATAAAGAGATAGCTTCAGCTATTGATGCTGCAGTTTTCCCGGGGATGCAGGGTGGGCCTTATATGCATATCATCGCTGCCAAAGCTGTATGCTTCTTTGAAGCTATGCAACCTGAGTTTGTTGATTATCAGAAGTCAGTGCTGAAGAATGCCCGGGTATTAGCTTCCGAACTCCAGAGACATGGAATGCGTATTGTTTCGGGTGGCACAGACAATCATATTGTTATCGTGGATCTTTCTCCTAAGGGGATAAGCGGAAGAGATGCTGAGGAAACTTTATGGACTGCAGGCATCTCCGTGAATAGAAATACCATTCCTTTTGATCCCAAACCACCAAGGATTGCAAGCGGTATAAGGCTGGGCACGCCAGCGGTGACCACCAGGGGTTTTGGTATAGATGAGATGAAACGCATTGCCTCCTTTATTACCGAGGTGCTTTCTGCTTCGGCGGATAAGAAGGTACAAGAACGAGTTCGCCAAGAGGTACGAGAAATGTGCCAAGGGTTCCCCATTCCCGGGCTGGCATAGGACATCTCTTCCGCGCTTAATTTCTCTACTGACCTAATTTGTTTTGCCTGCTCTGACGAACTTATCCCAAGAAACAGTGATAATTTCGTGTTATAATCAAAATTGGTATTCAGATAGCTGAGAGGTAATTATGGATGAATTAAAAGTATTCAGCGGCACAGCTCACCCTAACTTAGCAACGTCCGTGTGTGATTACCTGGGCATTCCGCTGGGCAAGATTGATGTCTTCGAGTTTAGCAACGAGAACATTTTTGTGCGTATCCTGGAGAACGTTCGGGAACGGGACGTTTTTGTCGTGCAACCTATTTGCTCTCCAGTCAATAAAAGTTTGGTTGAGTTACTTATCATGCTTGATGCCTGCAGGCGAGCTTCGGCAGGGCGAATTACCGCTGTCGTTCCCTACTACGGCTATGGTCGTACTGATAAAAAAGATCAGCCCAGGGTTCCTATTACTGCTCGCTTGATTGCCGACTTGATTACTACGGCTGGAGCTAATAGATTGCTCACTGTTGACCTGCACGCACCTCAAATTCAAGGATTCTTCACTATACCTGTGGATGAGCTTAGCGCTCGACCCATCTTAGCTCAGTATATCAACAAAAAAGCCCTCGATAATCTGGTAGTGGTTGCTACCGATATTGGTATTTCCAAGGTAGCCCGAGATGTGGCTGCCAAACTTGGTACTCGCCTGGCTATCGTTGAGAAGAGGCGCCTCGGAAATATTGATGCTACTGAAATGCTCAATATAATTGGCGAGGTTAAGGGAATGTGTGCCCTGACCGTAGATGATGAGATTGATACTGCAGGGTCTCTGGTCGGTGTGGTGAGCGCTCTTTTGGAACATGGCGTTACCGAGGTTTATGCTTGCTGCACTCACCCTATTTTCTCCGGTCCAGCTATCCAGCGGATAGCCAACAGCCCGGTGAAAGAGGTAGTTGTTTCCGATACGATACCTGTTAATGAGGACAAGAAACTGGATAAAATAACTGTCTTGTCTACGGCTTCGCTTATTGGCGAAGCTATTCATCGCATTCACACCGGTTTATCAGTGGGAGCTATGTTTGAGCCATAACACATTATTCAAGAGCTAGCTGAGAACCGAAGACTTATTAACCGAAAATGTTTAAGTGGCTTAGCAATCTGGTTGATTCCAACGAAAAGGAACTTAAGCGACTTCAACCCTTGGTTGAACAAATAAACTCGTTGGAGCCTGAGTTTGAAAAGCTCACACACGTTGAACTTCGAGCCAAGACCGACGACTTTAAGGCCCGGCTGTCCGATGGTGAAAGCTTGGATGAAATTTTACCGGAGGCTTACGCTGCTGTCAGGGAAGCTGCCAAACGCACCCTGAAGCAAAGGCATTTTGATGTCCAGTTAATGGGAGGAATCGTCCTTCACCAGGGTAAGATAGCCGAAATGAAAACTGGTGAGGGGAAAACACTGGTAGCTACATTACCCCTGTACCTTAATGCCCTCACCGGACAAGGAAGCCATCTGGTTACCGTTAATGATTACCTTGCCAAGCGGGACTGCCACTGGATGGGCACCATTTATCACGCCCTGGGCATAAGCGTGGCCTGCATTAATGCCCAGCAAACAGCCGATCAACGTTCCCCCTCCTATATCTATGACCCCAGCCATGAATCGGAGGACCAGAAGTGGAAATTCCTCCGTCCTATCACCCGCCGCCAGGCTTATGAGGCAGACATAACCTATGGCACCAATAATGAGTTCGGCTTCGATTACCTCAGAGATAATATGGTTCTGGACCTGTCCCAATGCGTGCAGCGTCACTTGAACTATGCCATCGTCGATGAAGTCGATAACATTCTTATTGATGAAGCCCGTACACCGCTTATTATCAGCGGTGCTGCTGAAGAAGCGACCAAGAGGTACTATACCTTCGCACAGCTAGTTTCCCGTCTTGAAAGAGACGCAGACTATACATTAGAGGAGCGTACACGCGCTGTCCACCTTACTGAACTCGGTATGGACAAAATGGAGAAAATGTTGAGGCGTGAGGGTTTGCTCAAGTCCCCTGACCTCTATGATCCCTCTAACTATTTTCTCACTCAATACCTGGAGAGTGCCCTTAAGGCTCGGGTCTTGTTTAAAAGGGACAAGGACTATGTGGTCAAGGACGGACAGGTCATCATCGTGGATGAATTTACTGGCAGATTGATGTTTGGCAGGAGATATTCCGAGGGACTGCATCAAGCCATCGAGGCCAAAGAGAAGGTAAAGATTCAGCGAGAATCAGTTACTCTGGCTACCATCACCTTCCAGAACTATTTCCGCATGTACGAGAAACTAGCGGGCATGACCGGTACGGCTGTTACGGAAGCCGAGGAGTTCCACAAGATTTATGACCTGGAGGTGGTGATAATACCCACAAACAAGCCCTTGATTCGCATTGGACATCCTGACCAGATTTACAGGGATGAAAAAACGAAGTTTGCCGCCGTGACCAGAGAAATCAAGCAATTACATGAACAGGAAAGGCCCGTTCTTATCGGGACCACTTCTATTGAAAAATCCGAGGATCTATCTGGCTTCTTCAAAAAAAATGGTGTACCTCACGAGGTGCTGAATGCCAAGTATCACGAGAAAGAGGCCGATATTATCGCCCAGGCGGGCAGGCCCGGCGCGGTAACTATAGCCACCAATATGGCTGGGAGGGGTGTTGATATTATACTTGGGGGGACAGCGCCCGGTTATAAGCCCTACGAGGATGTAAGAGAATATGTTCTGAGAGAGATAGAAACGTTTATTGAAGATGGGTCAACATTGCTGAAAAACCAAGAAGAAGATACAGGATGGGCAGATCTGTACAGGCAGAAGCTAGCGAACAAAGATAAAGAAATACGGCAAATTCAAGAGGAATTGGGCTCACTATTGCGAAGGTATTATCAGGAATTTAACCAGGAAGACGAGGTGGCTAATGAGGGAACCGAGAGCTCTCTACAACTGAAGAAGATCGAACAAACTGAAGAGACGTTAAGGCGGAGTTTGGAAGATTACTTGAAAGAATATGAGAAATGGGCGCAAGAAGTCGAAGAAAAGTTGAAACGTAAGGCGGAAGAAGTTCAGAGTCTTGGTAAGGATACGTTATGGAGAAAGATCAAAGACCTACTTAGCGGTAAAACGGAAAGAGAGTCGAAACAGGCTAGTGCCCTAGTTTTGAAGAAAATCTTGGAAGCTAGAACACAATTCAAAGAGTGGAGGGATAGAAATAGAAAGGTAATTGAACTCGGCGGGCTTCATATTGTAGGCACGGAACACCACGAAGCCCGGCGAATTGACAACCAGCTTCGGGGAAGGGCAGGAAGGCAGGGAGACCCTGGCAGTTCCCGTTTCTATGCTTCACTGGAAGATGAAATTCTTCGACGTTTCGGCGGTGAACGTGTTAAGGGAATTATGCAGTGGGCTGGTATGGATGAAAATAGCCCCATTGAGCATTCCTTTGCCACCAAGGCTGTGACCAATTCCCAGATCCAGACCGAAGGTTACCATTTTAATATTCGCAAACACCTTGTTGAATATGACGATGTCATCAACAAGCACCGCGAGGTGATTTATGCCGAAAGGAACAAAATCCTCAGCGGCGCTGACTTAAAAGCAAATATAATTTCCATGGTCCAGGATGAAATTCAGAACCTGGTAGCCAGGCATATAAGCAGCGCTAACTACGAGCCGGAAGAAGGGCAATCTAATCTATCCGGCTTGCTTGAGGATTTGTCCACCATCTTCCCAGTGCCGCCAAAGTTTAAAGACGATGGATTTTCGGAACTGAGCGACAAGCAAATCGTGGAAAAGTTGACCGATTACGCCATCACGCTTTACGACCAGCGAGAGCAGGAACTCGGCCCTGATAACATGCGGATAGCAGAGCGGCTGGTAATGCTGCGAGTTATTGACCGACTATGGATGTATCACCTTACAGACATGGAGCATTTACGGCAAGGGATAAGTCTGCGGTCTGTCGGCCAGCAGCAGCCGCTGGTAGTGTATAAGAAGGAAGGACATACCTCTTTTGAAGCTCTCTTAGCCAGCATTCAGCACGATGTTGCCCATAGCATTTACCGCGTAGGTATTGCCAAAGAAGCTCCAAAAAAGAAAGAAGCGGTTCCAGTGGGCAAGAAAGTTGGACGAAATGACCCATGCCCATGCGGCTCGGGCAAGAAATACAAGCATTGCTGCGGGAAATGAGTGCTATAAATTTCGTCGCTCCGAGTGAGGATATTAAGCTTATCCTGAGCTTGCCTAAGTAATGATATTGAACTATCACGGCGTAAAGTGCCTGAACCTAAAGCGTTTAATGTTTATCTTGGTGCTAATTCAGGCATTCACTGATTAGTGACAGAATGAGAGTTGTTTATGAGTGATAAAGAACCAGAAATAAAAAAACAAATTCGTATTGCCAATATGCCTACCGGCATTGATTTACTTCAACAACCAACCTTAAACAAGGGGACAGCATTTACCGAAGAGGAGCGGGATGTGTTAGGACTTGAGGGGCTTTTACCGCCATACGTCAATTCTCTGGAAACACAGGTTATACGGGTAATGGAAAATTTCCATAAAAAGCCGTCGGATTTGGAAAAGTATATCTATCTTATGAGCCTCCTGAACCGAAATGAAACGTTATTCTACCGGGTGGTTATGGACAAAATCGAGGAAATGATGCCTATTATTTATACTCCCACTGTGGGAAGGGCGTGTCAGGAATATGGTCACATTCTTAGGAGCCCCCGGGGCATCTTTATTTCGAGCAAAGACAAAGGACGAGTGATCGATGTATTAAGGAATTGGCCAAATAAGGATGTGCGCATTATAGTGGTCACCGATGGTGAACGGATTCTGGGACTGGGAGACCTGGGCGCCAATGGAATGGGTATTCCAGTGGGGAAGCTCTGTCTATACACTGCCTGCGCTGGAGTTTACCCCGGGCTATGTCTCCCGGTGACACTAGATGTGGGGACAAACAATGAGGAACTGTTAAATGATGTTCTTTACGTTGGCCTCAGACAGAAACGCCTTGGTAGAAAAGCATATGATGACTTTGTCGAAGAATTTATCACGGCAGCACAGGAACTCTACCCCAATGTTCTTGTCCAGTTTGAAGATTTCGCCACTGGCAATGCACTGCGCCTGTTGGATAAATATCGGGACCGAGTTTGTACTTTCAATGACGATATACAGGGGACGGGAGTTGTGGGGCTAGCAGGCTTATATTCGGCCATGCGGATTGTGGGGGGTAAGTTGAGGGATCAAAGAATTCTGTTCCTGGGGGCCGGTGAAGCTGGTATAGGCATGGGTAACATAATTAGCTCTGCGTTGGTTGTCGATGGGCTATCGGAACAGGAGGCAAGAAAGCGGTGCTGGTTTGTGGATTCTAGAGGTTTGGTAGTGAAAGGCCGTAGCAATCTGGCGGAACACAAGCTTCCATATGCTCACGAATATGAACATATAGGAGATTTTCTTTCTGCTGTCAAGTCGCTGAGGCCTACGGTAATTATCGGAGTTTCGGGACAGCCCAATACGTTTAACCAGTCGGTATTGGAGGCAATGGCAAGTTACAACAAAAGGCCCATTGTATTTGCCATGTCCAATCCTACCTCAAGAGCTGAGTGCACTGCTGAAGAGGCTTATACCTGGACGGATGGGCGTGCTATTTTTGCCAGCGGTAGCCCGTTTGCTCCTGTCACGTTTAAGGGAGAGACATATGTGCCGGGGCAAGCTAATAATGCCTATGCCTTTCCAGGCATTGGACTGGGCGTCATCGCCTGCGAGGCTTTGTCTGTTACGGACGAAATGTTTTCTGTTGCTGCAAAGGCACTGGCGGATGCAGTTTCAGAAGACGATCTTGCACAGGGGCGAATTTATCCATCACTAGCAAAAATCAAGGAGGTCTCCACTGCTATTGCTACAGCTGTGGCAGAAGTAGCCTATAGCCAAGGTCTTGCACGGAAACCGAAGCCCGATGACCTCTCAGCATACATCAAGTTTCAGATGTACGAGCCTGAGTACCATCGTTACGTTTGAATCGAACCTGTTCATAACCTACTAGATGTTTCAGATAAGATATTTTTAGTGTAATGCTACTAACTTTCCGAACTACATTGAAAACCGATACGTCAATGTAGCTCTCCTTTATCTAAAAGCCCGTCCATAATTTCAGAGTCAATTCTTATACATGTTTACGATTTGATATAATACGAAGTTGGGAAGAAATTGCTTATATGCTTGCCGTTGAAGTCAATCACGTAGTCAAGTCCTTCGTCGATAAAGTCGCTGTTGATGATTTGTCGTTCTCTGTTGCTCAGGGTGAGATGTTCGGCCTTATTGGACCTAATGGTGCCGGCAAGACTACCACCATCCGGATGATGATGGACATCCTCAAGCCGGATTCGGGCGAGGTTACCATCCTCGGCGAAAAACTGAATGAATCTACGAAGAATAAGCTCGGCTACCTGCCCGAGGAAAGGGGGCTGTATAAAAAACTGAAGGTCATGGATTCTATAGTTTACCTCGCCTCGCTCAAAGGAGTAGATAGGCACTCGGCTACGGAAAAGGCTAATGAGTTACTCAATCAAACCGGTATGTCGGCCGGCAAAAATAAGAAGATTGAGGAACTGAGCCGTGGCATGGGACAGATTATCCAGTTCATTGTTACCATCGTCCATGACCCGCAACTACTGGTCATGGATGAACCCTTCGCCGGCCTTGATCCGGTCAACACCGAACTATTGAAAGGGATGCTGGCTGACCTGAGGAAACAGGGTAAAGCCATAATTCTGAGCACACACCAGATGAACCGGGTAGAAGAACTATGCGACCGCATCTTAATGATAAACAACGGACAGAACGTCCTTTATGGTGACTTAGGTGAAATCAAGGCAAGATATAGAGGCAATGCGTTGCTGCTGGATGTGGAAGGGGAGTTGGGGGAAATACCGGGAGTTACTGGTAAGCGGGTCCACAAGGGTTATATGGAACTAATACTAGATGGCAAGACAATCCCTCAGCAAGTGCTAACGCATTTGATAAACCGTGGCATGGTAATTAACCGCTTTGAAGTGGCCACTCCCTCACTTAACGAGATATTTCTGAAGGAAGTGGGTAAAAAAGCATGAACAAAACACTATTGATATTGCGGCACGAATTCCTGCACATGATAAAGAGGAAGGGTTTTGTCATTTTAACTCTTATCGTGCCGATTTTGGCTCTCCTAGGTATAGGTATTTTCCAGCTGGTATCGCCCGGTGAGCCATCGGTAGTAGAAACAACTACCATCGGCTATGTCGATGAAGCAGGCGGATTCGACCGGTATACTACCCAGGGATATATAGAGTTGATGCGCTTCAGCACGCAGGATGCTGCCACGGCTGCCTTGATTATCGGCGATGTTTATGAATACTTTGTCATTCCGTCGGATTATCTCTCAACAGGGGCAATTAACCGTTATACCATGGAAAGACAACTGGAAATACCACCGTCTATCTCCACTGCCATCAAGAATTTTCTCACCAGTAATATGTTGGCTGACAAGGTACCTCCCGAAACTATATACCGGATAGAAACCCCCATAGACCTGGTGACGACCAGACTTACGGAGACCGGGGAAGTCGCTACCGAACAGGGCGGATACGGAAATGTCATCATCCCTGCTATTTTCGGCCTTCTGCTAGCTCTCTCTCTGCAGGCCGCTTCCCTGTACATGGTGCAAGGGCTGGGAGATGAAAAGGAGAGTCGACTTATCGAGGTATTACTTTCTTCAGTTTCCCCCAGGCAACTACTAACCGGTAAGGTTTTGGGCCTGGGCGCCGCAGGGTTGGTACAGGTGGTCGTCTGGTTGGCTTCTTTGCTTCTCCTTTTAAACCTGGCCTCATCCACTATAGGAGGCTTTTTCAGCACGATACAACTACCGGCTAACTTCCTGGTACTGGGGATAATCTATTTCGTTCTGGGTTATATATTGTTCGCGGCGCTCTCAGCGGGCGTCGGTGCCATCAGTTCCAGCGCTCGTGACGGACAACCAATAACCATGCTTTATGCGCTTCTCGTATTCATCCCCATCTGGTTTGCATCCTTACTGTTTATATTCCCGGACAGTCCAATCTGGACAGTTCTGACTATTTTCCCCATCACGGCTCCCATAGAAGTAATGTTGAGGCTGGGCGTAGCTGGCATCCCAACCTGGGAATTGGTGACCAGTTTGGCTGTCATGGTGCTTTCTATCCTCGGAGCCTTGGCATTGTCAGTAAAAGCTTTCAGGATTTACTTGCTCATGTACGGGAAGAGACCTGCTTGGGGAGAGATTATTAGGAATCTCAGAAGCGGATAAATTATCCTGAGCTTAGGTTTCAGATGTGCCACACTCGGCTACTTGACCTTTAAGAGTTTCGATAGCATGGGGCAGTGCAGGTAGTATCACGTCAAGACATTCACGTACCGCCTTGGGGCTTCCCGGCAGGTTAATAATCAAGCATTTCCCGCGAGTGCCCACTACAGAGCGACTTAACATAGCGTGTGGTGTTTTCTTGAGGCTCTCAGCTCTCATGGCTTCGGCAAAACCAGGAACAATCCTATCCACCACAGCAAGAGTCGCCTCCGGAGTAACATCTCTGGGAGTGAGTCCTGTTCCACCTGTGGTGATGAGTATATCTAAGTTGTCTTCATCTGCCCACTTAATCAGCTTTTTAACGATAAGTTCCTTTTCATCAGGAATAACGTCGTAGCCTGCAATACAAGCATCTATGCTAGGAATAATTTTACGAATAACTTCTCCACTTTTATCCTGCCGATCGCCTCTTGCCCCTTTGTCGCTAATGGTCAGTACCCCTACGGTAAACATTTTCTTCTCTTGGCTCGCTATCTTATAACCCCCCTTGTCAATCTTATCTTAAAAGGGGAACTTGTGGGATTGACAGGCATTGGTCTACCTGTTCAATACAAAATTCTTCTCTATGAAATCGGCTATCGCTGCCGTATCAGACCAACTGAGAATTGGCACCTTGTAGTTATCAGCCAGCGGAGTCTCCAATGACCCATCGGTTACAATAGCTGAAAGTTCCTCGGGAGAACATAATAGGTCATCCCCGAGTTCTTTCCTGTGCACTTCGATTTTGGGAAGATTGCTTCTCTTGAACCCTTCGACAAGCACGACATCAAATTCATTGCCAATTATAGGCAGAACTTCGTCAGCACGGAAGTCATGGTCTGATTTCTTAATGAAAGCAAGCTTACGGGGCGAGCTAATACAAACGGTATCACTACCCGCCTGAGCGAACTTCCATGTGTCTTTTCCGGGCTGGTCTATTTCTATTTCTCCGCAATGGCTATGCTTCAAGGTAGCGATCTTGTATCCTCTTCTTTTGAATTCAGTGATGAGTTGTTCCACAAGCAGTGTTTTTCCAGATTCCGATCTGCCTACGATGGAAACAATCGGCCACGTTTTCACCTCGCCTTGCTCTTCCTCCCAATCGAGCATTTGCACCTCGACCTTGTCTCCGGCTTTCGCCCCATTGCTGTTTTCTGGAATAACAGCTAAACCATTAGCCTTGGCCATGGATGTGAGAATTCCGGAGCCCTGGTTACCGGTGATGGAGGCATGGTATTGACCACGGCACTTGGTTACATATACCCTGATAAAGCGCCGACGTTCATCAGCAGCTATAACGTCGTCTTCAATAACCGCTTGAACTACTGGTTTTTTCAGAATTTTCTTACCCATCATTTTTAGTATGGCCGGACGGGCAAATTGTTCAAATGTAACCATGGAACTGACGGGATTACCCGGCAATCCCAGATGAGGCAATTGCCCCTTTCTTCCTCTTTTCATTTTCTTCATGACACCAAAAGCAAGCGGTTTCCCGGGCTTCATGCAAACTGTCCAGAATCCAATCTCCCCGCGCTCTACAAGCACGTCCTTCACCATATCGTAGTCTCCCTTGGACACACCACCGGAGGTAATAAGCAGGTCTGCGTCCAATCCCTCATCTATTTTCTCAGTTAGAGACTGAATCGAATCGCGCCCTATACCCAAAATTTTGGGAATACCTCCATAGCGAGAGACTCCGGCGGCAATGGTATAGGTATTGCTATTATGAATCTTACCGGGAGCCAATGGCTGGTCGACATCGATAAGCTCGTCTCCCGTAGCTAGAATAGCCACAGTGGGCCTACGAATGACAAGTGCGGCAGAGCATCCAATGGAAGCCAGTACGCCTATCTCTTGGGGACGAAGCACCCTTCCTTTTTCGAGAACTAAATTGCTCTTGGCAATATCCTCGCCCCTATTTCGTACGTTCAATCCCTTATTGGCTTGGCGTAGTATACCAATTTGCGAAAGGTCGCCATTGGATGATTTACGGGTTATTTCATCAGTATTCTCAAATTGAACTACGGTATCCGCGCCTTTAGGTAGCGGTGCGCCAGTCATGATGCGGATAGCAGTACCCGGCTCTACATCTTTTGTGGGCATCGACCCGGCAGCAACCTCTCCGATTACAGCTAAATATACTGGTGATGATTCACCGACCCCACAAATATCTTCAGCTCGCAGTGCAAACCCGTCCATGGCTGCATTATCTAGCGGAGGAATATCTATAGTGGAATAGACATCCTCAGCCAAAACCTGCCCCAGGCAGTCCAGAATAGGCTTCCGCTCAGGCTCAAGAACCTCAACATAGCTCAAAACTTTATCAAGAGCTTCTTCAACAGAAATCATGTGGCAAACACCTGAAACTGTATTATAGATTATCTTTGTCCTAATACCAACTCCCGTGCAATTTATAGCTATGTACCACAATAATTAGCGTTCAGCTTAATTTGACAATCGGCGTATTTGGCTCTATATTTTAACTAACTAAGGAGGTAATAATGCGAGAAAAAGTACAAGCAGCCTTGGAACAAGTGAGGCCAGCATTGCTAGCTGATGGAGGAGACGTCCAACTAGTAGATGTAAAGGACGGAGTGGTGACGTTGAAGTTGACCGGTGCCTGTGGTGGGTGCCCAATGGCGACTATGACTTTGAAGGGTGGAATCGAAAGAGTACTCAAGGAACAGGTTCCTGAAGTTAAAGAGGTAGTCGCTGTCTAGCCTATAGTGATACCTTAAAAGGAGCGTTAAGCGAAGCGGGTTGGAGGTTTAAATGACTCAGGGCTACTTTATCTGTCACTCTTGTGGTAAGACTGTAGAGCATACAGAGGAAGAGCGACCATGCCATTTACTCAATGGTTGGTTTATGGTTTCACGATGGAAGGGACCAAAAACAGTTGAGCATTATAATTTTTGTTCGTCGGTTTGCCTTAAAAGATGGACGGATACACAAGTTCCCCAAGTACCCGAAGTATTTTTAAAAGCTTTTGACAAAGGAAAGGATTAAAAGATGCCCATATATGAATATTTATGCCCCGATTGTAACTTGAAGTTTGAATTGCTCTGCCAGCAAAGCAAGGCAAACGAAAATACTAGTTGTCCCCGCTGTCATAATGAAGCTAAAAGAGTATTCTCCGCTTGCGCCTCTTTTACTAGAGACAGCGAAGGGCTATCTGCCCCAATCGGGGGAACTTCCTCTTGTGGTGCATGCTCTGCCACAAGCTGTGGTACCTGCCAAACATAGCTCCTGCAATAAATAACCCTAAGAGCCCTAATAATATAGAACATGGGATGACTGTCCTGTGTAAATAAACACCGAATATCGAATCACATTGGTGAACCGAGATGGTTGAAATAGGGAAAAAAGATTTTGATATCGATGAGATAATCAAGAGGATGCACGACCCCAAAATAGGGGCGATATCAGTTTATTTAGGCACAGTACGCGAATTCCCTGAAGGAATGGGGTTGGAATTTAAAGAAAATGATAGAGCGGTTCGGGAACTGGAGCAGATAGAGAAAAGGGCAATCGATAGGTTTGATATCGAGGATATATCCATAATACATCGAACAGGTTTCTTGGGCATATCGGAGAATATTTTGTTAGTAGCAGTTTCCGCCTCACACAGAGAGCCGGCTTTCCATGCTTGCAGAAGGATAATAGATGAGATAAAGGACCTCCACAAATCATGGGGTAGAGAATTGTCGAAATAGCAATTCATATGAAGCTACTATTATCGCCACTTCCGGTGAACGGGCAATGTCCAAATCTTAATGTTTAGACGGGTTTGAAATAAGAAGCCAGGTAGTCTAAAATATGCAATCTACTCTAATTGACTCAATGCATGAACTTGGAATAACTGAGAACATAGTTAATATTGCTTTGGCCAAAGCCGGTGAGGCTCAAGCCAGTAGTATCAGTAAAATCAACCTGGTAATTGGTGAGATGTCTGGATTTGTCTCTGATTGTATTCAGTTTTATTTCGATTCTCTCAGCAAAGATACTATTGCTCAGGGAGCCGTACTCCACTTTGAATTAGTACCAGCTCAATTGCAATGTCGGAATTGTTCCACGATTTTCACCCCGAAAGATACCCTGTGGTCTTGCCCTGAATGCCGGGGACGGAGTGTAGAAATTTCCAGGGGACGAGAACTTTATATCGAAAGCATAGAGGTAGAATGAAAACAATAGAAGTAATTCAGAACATTTTAGAGGCTAATGAAACCATAGCCAGCCGAAATCGTCAGCTACTGAATGAGAATGGGGTTTTTTGTATGAATATTATGTCAGCTCCCGGAGCTGGGAAGACGAGTCTTCTTCTGCAGACTATGAAGCTGCTGAAAGACAAGTTGAATGTGGGTATCATCGAAGGCGACGTCGCTTCCACAGTAGATGCCGAGAAAGTACAAAGCGAGGCGCAAGCCGTAGTCCAAATAAATACCCGAAATATGCCCGAAAGCTGTTCTCTAATGGCCGCTATGATAGAGTCAGCTTTAAAAAGTATGCCCCTCGACAATATAGACCTGATTTTCATCGAAAATGTGGGCAATCTCATTTGCCCCTCTGAGTTTACCCTGGGAGAGCACAAGCGAGTAGTGATTTCCAGCTTACCTGAAGGTGATGATAAGCCTATCAAATATCCCCTGATCTTTGTCGATGCCGATGCTGTGATCGTAAATAAGATGGATCTTCTTCCTCATGTTGATTTCGATATTGGTAACTTTCGTAGTTCCATAGAAGGACTGAATCCGAAAGCCGGGATTTTCCAATTGTCCTGTAAGACGGGTGAAGGGATCGAAAAGTGGTGCTCCTGGATATTAGAACAGATAGAAACCAATGTGACAAAGCAGTAGAAATATCACATACATGGTACATCTCGTCACTTCTAGAAATTCTATGCTAGGGCAATTAATCGATATTCTGCTTCCTCGCCAATAAAAAATAGGGGTCTTGACAATTTCCAGCGAATAACGTACATTTGTGTTTCAACGTAGAGATCTAAAGGAAACCAAGCTATTACAGCAAATTAGCAAGCTATGAAATAAAATCCTTCTCGGTAGAGAAGGTGTTTTTATGCGGTAAAGCATGAAGTTTCTAATTACAACTGTTGTCGCTTATGTAGTTTATCTTCTTCTTACCATTGGTAGCGGCACCGTTGGTTTGTGGAGTAGCGGCGAACTCGTCATCGGAGCAGTGTTAGCTGTGATAGTCGGTGCCCTGTTCAGAAACCGCTTCTTCGGCAAAGACCTGCGCATGCTGCACCCTCGGCGCTGGCTTACTTTCATCATTTATCTATTCCCTTTTTTTTGGGCGATGGCCAAGGCCAATATTGATGTAGCTTACCGCGTTATTACCGGGCGTATTAATCCGGCTATCTTGAAGATAGATCCCAAGCTAGACAGTGACCTGGCAATTACCATGTTAGCCACTTCGATCACGCTGACACCGGGAACACTGAGCGTGGACGTTGATCCAGAAACAAACGAGCTATATGTGCACTGGATAAATATTGACCCTGAGGTGCTCAAGGACATGCCGAGAGACTACCATCCCATTTGTAACAGTTTTCCTGACTGGGCGAGGAGAATCGCAAATTGAACTGGATTCCGGCAATCATAGTCATGGCGGTGTGTATTGTCATCGCTGTGGTACGTGTTTTTATGGGACCGGGAGCGCCGACGAGGCTGGTAGCTTTTGATACTTTGAATACTCTGGTAGTGGCTAGTTTAGTCATTGTGGCTATGATGTCTGACAATCGGCCGTTTTATATTGATGTAGCTATTGTGTATGCTTTGCTGTCATATGTCATGACACTATACGTGGCTAAATATATTCAGGGGGACAAATTTTAGTGGCGGCGCTTAACATAGTGTCCTATATATTCATAGGAATTGGCCTTTTCTTCAATCTAGTAGGATCGGTTGGTCTCCACCGCCTTCCCGACATGTACACCAGGTTGCATGCCGCTACCAAATGCACCACCTTTGGCTCCATCTTTATTATCCTGGCGGTAATTATACAGTGTGCGGGAATCTGGGCAGTGGAGGGAGACTCCTCTCAGTCTGTAATGATCATACACGTAGTACTGGCTCTGGTAGCACTGGTGGTCACTAATGCCACGGGTGCCCATGGTATGGCCCGGGCGGCACACCGCAGCGGAGAAAAACCAGCCAAAGCGGTTGTAGATGACCTGGAGAAGAAACAAAATGATTGAAGCTGGAATTCTACATATAATTATACCAGTGTTACTGGTTGTCTGCGCCATATTTGTCGCCGTATTCAAGGACCTCCTGTATTCAGTCGTTGCGCTAGCTGTACTGAGTCTACTGTTAGCCTTTCAGTTTTATATTCTCAGGGCACCCGACGTGGCTATTGCCGAAGCGGGAATCGGGGCAGCTGTGACCACGGCTATCTTTATCATCACAATAAGGGCGACCAAACGTGTGGAGTGAATAATGAATAGACAAGTTGCGGGCTTGATTTTGTTACTTGTTCTGGTAGCCTTCCTGGTGTGGGGGATGTATCTTGTTCACCCCTTCGGTTACCCAGATGCGTCTGATATGGACGACTATATGATTGAGAATTCGCAGGAAGAGACCGGGAGCAACAACGTGGTAGCGGCGGTGCTCTTTGACTACCGAGGACTTGATACACTGGGGGAAGCTACGATACTGTTCACGGCGGTGACCGGAGTGTTGCTTTTATTACGATTATCGAAGCGCAAGGAGAATAATTCCTGATGCTGTCAAAGATTGTGCGTACAGTAGCCAACGGGTTTATACCCTTTATCATGATATTCGGTCTATATATCATTGCCCATGGGCACCTTACGCCAGGTGGAGGCTTTCAGGGTGGAGCTGTCGTTGTTTCCGGCGTAGTCATGTTGTTGGTAGCTTTCAGTTCTCAGGAACTTAAAAAATCAATACGTGAGCGTGTTTTATCAATAATGGAAAGCAGTGGAGCTTTGATATTTATTATCCTGGCTTTTATCGGGATAGGCACTGTCTTCTTTTATAACTTACTGGTGGGTACACCAATTTTTGGCAATATTCCTGACTTCGGTCCCAACCTGGGAGATATCTGGACGGGTGGCGTTATACCTTTGATGAACTTTGCTGTAGGCCTTAAGGTAATAGCTGGCCTGACGGCAGTGGTTCTGGCGGTGGCGCTATTTTCCGGTGGAGAGGAGGTGGAAGAATGATGGAGCATGTGCCTCTCGATTTCCCCTTCATAGCGGCAGCGCTATTGATGGGGGTATCTTTATATATAATCATATTCAAAAAGAATCTGATCAAGCTTATTATGGGTGTCGCAATGCTGGCAGCGGGAGTTAATCTGTTTCTGGTAGCGCTGGGTTACCGAGCGGGAGGAGGAGCTCCCATCTATACGGGTGTACCAAAAGAAACCATGGTCATGCCCGTACCTCAGGCATTAACTCTGACCAGTATTGTCATCAATGTTGCGGTACTGGCTTTGATGCTAACTATGGTGATACGTATTTATCGCCATACTGGTAGCCTGGATTCAGAAAAGTCTAGAAAGTTGAAAGGATGAAGGTTTGGATTCCCTGATTTATCATTCGCCGGCCCTGATTGTGGCCCTGCCTCTGGTGGCAGCCTTCGCCATACCACTCATCAGCCGTGCGGGATACAGGGTTAGGAGCACGTTTAGCCTAGTCATTCTAGGCCTGGTTACTTTCCTCGTAGCCGTCCTGGCTGTGGATGTCCATACAGTTGGTATCCGTGTCTACACTTTTGGCGCTACAGCGGCCGAGCTAGCCCTGCCAGGGGGATATATGGTGCCGGTGCGGATTATGTTCCAGGTGGACGGCATGTCCATCTTCATGGGCATTATCATCACTACAGTTACCCTGGCTGCATTAATATATTCAATACATTTCATGAAGGACCAGACCGGACAGGCCAGGTTCTATTCACTCATGATGCTCCTCTACGCGGGAATGATGGGATTAGCATTCACTGGAGACATGTTTAACCTGTTCGTATTCCTGGAGATAGCGTCCATCGCGGGTGCCGGACTTGCCGCATACCGCACAAATATGGCTGATGCATTAGAGGGTGGTTTCAAGTACATTGTCGTTTCGGCGATAAGTGCCCTAATGGTGCTATTTGCTATCGGCATACTCTATTCCCAGTACAATGTCCTCAGCATCGCAGCCCTGGCCAACTATATGCAGTACACCACACTGGATATGATAGCGCTGGGATTGTTGGGCGGCGCTTTTGTGATGAAGTTAGCAGGTGTGCCTCTCCATATGTGGGCACCGGACACGTACACGGTGGCGCCGGCAGGTACCACACCTATGATTCTTGCTGCAAGCTACACATCCATGTACGCCCTGTACAGAATCACCTTTACCCTATATGGAGCACATATTGATAGCACAGCCATTGGCTGGATAGTCATAGTTGTAGGTGTGCTCAGCATGTTCGTTGGCGTTATGATGGCCGTTCACCAGACCGATATCAAGCGGATGATGGCCTACCATGCTATCTCACAGGGGGGTTACATGCTCCTTGGCGTGGGCGTGGGACTGGCTGTGCTGGCTAACCCGGTGGCCCTGGCCAGTTATGGCCGGGATGCCATAAACGGGGGCGTTTTTCATATTATCAACCATGTCTTTTACAAGGCACTGCTCTTTATGACCGCGGAAGCGATATTTTTCCGCATTGGGACAAGGGATACAAACAAAATGGGCGGTCTGGCTCGCAATATGAAGTGGACGGCGGTCTTCTATATCATTGGAGCACTGGCCATTTCTGGGATTCCACCTTTGAATGGATTTGCCTCCAAGTTGCTGATTTACGAAACGGTGTTGCAGTTCAATCCCGTGCTAGCGGTAATTGCCATGTTCGTTTCGCTGGTAACATTAGCTTCGTTCGCGAAAGTATTTTATTCCGCTTTCACAGGACCTGAGATGCCGGCCTATAGAGAAGTCAGGGAAGTACCTAAATCAATGATCATCGGTATGGCTATCCTAGCAGCCTGTGTCATATTCTTCGGCATTTTCCCTGGACTGATAGTGGACAACCTAGTTGCTCCGGCGACGGAGGCACTGATTAACCAGGCACCTTATATCAATGCTGTGATGGGTGCCGTGCCATGAGAAACAGGATATATGTTAAAAATATGGAGAGGGTAATTTGTCAGCTTTAACTTATGGATATGCTGTCTGGGCTCCCATAGTCTGGATTATCGCCATGGTCGTCATCGGGATTATGGTCTTCATATGGCGCAACCGGGGTCAGAAAAGCTATAAGCAAGGAACTGCCCAGACCGATGTCTTCCTGTCAGGCAATAAGGTTCCACCCGAGGAACAGCGGCATGTGAAGGCCGCGAATATATACTGGGGCTTTTTTGAGTCACTCAAAGGGCTTTATGACGCGATGATGAAGCCCCACACCGGAATTGTGAATGACTATATTATTTGGTTTGTTGCCGTATTGGCGGTGACGATTCTAATACTGGTGCTGGCAAGCTTATAGTATAAGGAAGGATTTGAAATAGAGTAATGAATTTGAAGTCGTTCAACCGGGCATTGTGGGTGTATCATCTGAATACCGGCTCCTGCAATGGCTGCGATATCGAAATTCTAGCCGTACTCACGCCCCGATACGATGTCGAGCGCTTTGGCATTATGCTGGTGGGTTCGCCTCGACATGCCGATGTTTTGCTGGTCACGGGACCGGTAGCCCGGAGCATGGAAGATAGCGTAAGACGCATCTATGCCCAAGCCCCTGATCCAAAGGTGGTTATGGTAGTAGGAAACTGCGGCGCAGAGGGGGACGTGTTCCATGAGGCTTACAGTTTGGTCGGACCGGTTGACCAGATTATCCCTGTGGATGTGTATGTTCCAGGATGTCCACCGCGGCCAGAGGCTATTATTCATGGTGTGGTCACGGCCTGGGCGAAGCTGGAAAAGCTGGCGAAACAGGAGGTGGTTTAGTGGAGAAACTAACCCCGCAGGCCATCATCGATAGTTTCAGCAAACAGTTGGGCGATGGTTTTGTTAGCGGTTCGATCTACGAGCGCGAGGTCGCTGTCAAGAAGAATAAGTTCCGCAGTCTATGGGTCGAAGTAAAAAAGAGTGCTTTTCACGATGCCGTTAGGCATATCTTCAAATTCCAGGAATATCCGCACCTGGCTATTATCTCGTCTAGTGACCTGGGCACCGAAGTAGAACTCGTTTACCACTTCACTATTTACTATGGCTATCACCTGGAGGAGTTGAGCCTGGGACTACGGGTTAAATTGCCTAAAAGTGACCTGAAGATACCAACAATCACCGACCTGATTCCGGGTGCCATATTCACCGAACGCGAGACGCAGGAGATGATGGGAGTAGAAGTGGTCGGCATTCCGGATGGGAGGAGATTATTTATAGCTGACGAAATACCCGAGGGAGTCTATCCCTGGCGGAAGGATGAGACCGGCCCGGAGAAATTCCTGCGGGTGTTACCGGGGAGAAAACCAAAGGGAGAAGATAAGGAAGGACAGAGATAATGGCAGTCGGTGAGACAGAAAAATTAACTTATTCCATACCGATCGGTCCCATTCACCCTGCTCTCAAAGAGCCGATACAACTAATGCTAGAGATTGAAGGGGAGAAGGTAGTCGATGCTGATGTACGGGTAGGGCAGGTCCACCGAAGCATCGAGTGGCTGGGGATGAACCGCAACAATCCCGTCCAGTCTATATACGTTGCCGAGAGGATATGCGGCATCTGCAACATATGTCACCCGTTCTGTTTGGTCATAGCGGTGGAACAGGCAGCCGATATCACAGTACCTGACAGAGCGGAATATATCCGGGTTATCGCTTCCGAGATGGAGAGAATCCACTCCCACATACTGTGGGCCGGAGTGGCTGCTCACGAGATTGGCTTTGATACCGTCTTTTATTTGACCTGGCGAGTACGGGAAGAGATTATGGACCTCATCGAATATGTGTTCGGCAACCGGGTGACCAAGGCAGCGCTGCAATTCGGTGGAGTGAGAAGAGACATAACCGCCGAGCAGCTACCGCGCATAAAGAAATCTTTAGATTATTACAAGAGTATTTTTGAGCACCTTGGAAAGGTTTTTCTGGAAGATAAGACAGTGCGAATGAGGACACGTAACGTCGGCGTATTAAGTACCGAGGATGCACTAAAACTGCTCACGGTTGGGCCGAGCGGCAGGGCTAGTGGTGTTCCCAAAGATGTGAGGCAGGATCAGCCCTACAGTGCCTATGCCGACCTCAATATCAAGGCTATTACTCCAGATATCGTTACCGGCACGGTGGTCGGAGATGTTTATGACCGCATAATAGTCCGGCTGCTCGAGGTCAAGCAATCGATAGAAATCATCGAGGAATGTATTGATAAAATGCCCGAAGGTTCGATTATGTCCGAGACCAAGATGCCCAGGCTACTGCGCCGGCTCACCGACGCAGCCGGCGAGGGCATCGGTCGGGTCGAGGCACCGAGGGGTGAGGACATCCATTATGTTCGAATGGAAGAGGGACAGAGCACGTTATCTACGTGGAAGGTGAGGGCACCTACATATGTTAATCTGGTGGCTGTTCCCACTATACTCAAGGGTATGCAGATTGCCGATGTGCCCATAGCTTTTGCCTCCCTTGATCCATGTATGTCCTGTACCAACCGAATTTTAGTAACGGACAAGGCCACGGGTAGGAAGTCAGTGGTGAGTTATGAAGAACTACACCGGCTTTCTGTAGAAAAAACGAGAGAGTTACAACAATGAACTTACTGGGAGAGAATATCTGGCTGAACGGCGTGGTTATCATTTTTGGCTCCGCCATATTGGTGTTCATCGGCGGCGCTTTCGGAATGCTGTACCGCGGTATTGACCGCAAGCTGGTAGCACATATGCAGGGAAGAATAGGTCCACCCATAGTACAGCCCTTCAGAGATGTGCGGAAACTATTGATGAAAGAGAACATTATCCCTGATGGGGCCATATCCTGGCTTTTCAATGCTGCACCATTACTGGCACTAATCTCTACGGGTTCTCTGTTGCTCTTCACCCCTTTGTTCGGACAGCCTGCATTACTCGGAAGGTATGGAGATGTGATTCTGG
>Ga0209742_10000269_pt1 | contig 28802 bp, 22 predicted proteins | sample DeeMarSeWOR38_10_FD_187462 | JGI IMG/M metagenome (GOLD analysis project Ga0209742, IMG submission 187462) | Marine sediment microbial communities from White Oak River estuary, North Carolina - WOR-3-8_10 (SPAdes) (version 2) | ecosystem: Environmental > Aquatic > Marine > Intertidal zone >... | reverse complement strand
CTTTAATTTGAATCAAACGCCGGGCGACCGCATCCAGAGCCTCTTCCCAGGCAACCGGCGTCAGCTGGATGCTTTCATCTTCGCCCTTTTTAGACATCAACGGCGCGATTAACCGTTCGGTTGAATTCAAAAAATCATGGGCAAAATGGCCGCGCACGCACAGGGTGGCCCTGTTAACGGTATCGGGCAGGTGTGCCGGGTTGACGTCGATAATTTTACCGGCCGACTGACCCATTGCCAGGCTACAGCCGACACCGCAAAAGCTGCAGACCGAAAATGATTCTTTCTCCGGGCTGCCGACATACTGGCTGCTTTTAGCCGAGAGCGCGCCGGTGGGACACATGGAAACGCAGGTGCCGCAAAACGTGCAGCTTGAGCGCTCCAATCCCTGTTCGTGAACGGTCGCCGGGCGTGAGGGAAAGCCCCGCAGGTTATAATCGATGGCCCCCACCGCAACGAGCTCGTGGTCTGCGCGGATGCATTTTCCGCACAGAATGCATTTGCTCAGATCCCGGACAATAAACGGATTGGCCTGCTCCAGGGGTTTGTAATTGGGCATTGAATAAAGAGCTGTTTCGCCAACGCCCATTTGAGCAGCGACCCAGCGCAGCTGGCAGCGGTTGCCCTTACTGCAGACGATACAGGACTCCGGATGTTCCGCGATCATCAGGCGTACAATATTGCGGCGATGCCTGAGGATACGCGGGGTATCGGTTCGGATGGTCATATCCGGGGCAGCCGGTGTGACACAGGCGGCCATCAATCTTCCGGTTTTTCCATCTTCCACCAGGCACAACCGGCAGGCTCCAAAGGGTTTCAGGTCGGGATGATAGCACAGGTGCGGAATTTTAATTTTATTCCGCAAGGCAGCTTCCAATATCGAAGTCCCGGGCGCGCAGCTGATCTTTTTGTCATCAATGGTTAAAACGATTTTTTCCAAGCGGCCGACTCCTTTCAATCACTGTTGGAATAATGGAATCACAGAATGATGGATTAATGGGATCAGAGGATTCCGATCTAATCTGTAAAGTCATTTTCCTAATTTATACCAACGATTCCAACATTCCCGTATATTGAGCCAATTCATAAACAAATTAGACCGGAAAAAACTAAGGTTTTTGACTCCGACTGCCTACTTGAGTTTGGCTGCATCCAGATAATATTTCAGCTTTTCTTCACCGCCGATGGTGATGATGTGAACCCCCTGACAGAGATCCTTTAGGCCGGTAACGATGTCCGCAAATATCTCCGTGCTGGCTTTTTGTTTGTCCGGAGCCTGGGCCAGTTTTTGGATAATCCACTCCGGCACCAGCCCGGATTTCAGATGCCGGTTGAGAAAACGTCCCATGCCTGCGGTGCGCAGGATCATGACTTCAGCGATGACCGGCACGTGAAATGTCTCGACCCGTTTGATAAATTTTGCGAATTGGTCGACATCAAAAATCGGCGTCGTCAAAAAATAGCCGGTGCCCAGTTTGGTCATCTCTTCCATTTCCTTCATTTCCAGATCGGGGACATTTTTGCCCCAGGCCGATTCCACGCCGGAGCCAACCAGAAAATCGGCCCTGGACTTCAACGAATCCCCTTCCACGGTCTGGCCCTCTTTTATATGTTCCAGCACCGATTGCAGTTTGCCGGCATCAACATGAAAAAACATCATTTCCTGCAAACTGTCGCCGGTAATACGGTAATCTTCTGTAAAAACCAGCAGATTTTCAATTCCGGATTCGTGGGCCTCAACGAGATCCTTTTGCAGCTGCAGGCGGTTTTTATCCCGGGTGGTGGTCTGGTAAATGGGCTCGAATTGATTTTTATCCAAAAGCTGGCATATTTTTATGGTGTCTCCAACGACCCCTTCGAATTCCACTTCAGACAGCGAAACGCCGTCAACGCGCCCCCGCACCCTGGATAGACTTTGGACCAGATCTTCCGGTTCCTGATCGATGGGCGCCTGGATTTCTGAGGTCACGACAAATCGTTTTTTTTGCAAGGCTTCCTTTAGTTTCATGCTGCCTCCTTGGCTGGCATTGCGGTTTCCGAGCCGGCATGGATACGTTTAGCGCAATTCGAGCAAACGGGCCACCTCTTCTTTGAGCTGGGGCAACGGAAAGGGTTTGGAAAAACAGGCATCCGCTCCGAATTGCTTCATTTTTTTAAATTTGTCTTCATCCAGATAGGCGGACAGCACGATTATTTTGGTGTTGGCCGTTTCGGGATTTTCCTTTATTTTTTTGCATACCTCATAGCCTTTAATATCCGGCATCATGATATCCAGGATCAGCAGATGGGGAGCAAAATGATTGATCTGCAGCCCGGCTTCAAATCCATCGGAAGCTGAAATAACCTCGTAATCAAATTCATCCTCTTCGAGTGCCTGCACGATGGTCTCAACGATAATGGGATCATCGTCGACCACCAGGATTTTCTTTTTGAAGCCGTTCAGCGCCTGTGCCGGAATCGGAATGCCCTGTTTTTTCATGAAAAATTCCAGATCCGAGCGGTTGATGCGGCGGTGTCCGCCCACGGTTTTGTATGCCTTGATATGACCGGACTCGATCCAATTGATAATGGTTTTGGCCGACACATTGCAAAGTTGACTGGCCTTGAAAACGGTCAATACCTCTTCCATATGAACGCTCCTTTCCCGGGTTACAGTTTTTACTGATTTTTTAATAAATATAGTTTTTATAATTTGTCAAGTATTTTTTTGATTGAGGAATTATTTTTTATAATATACTGATAAAAATAATAATATTGATATAATCACCGCCGCGGACCGGATTGAAGTTATTATAGAATTTATAGAATTTACATGAAATAAAACGAACAGGAGTTTCGAGGCCCAATGAACCGGTGGCGGGCTAGCGGACCCTACAGGCCAGTCTGGAACTGCATGGCAAATTTACGATGGCTGGGCTTTTTTTGTCGGGGTTGTTTCCTGTAAGATAGGGAACTTGATGGTAACCGTGGTTCCGGCATTCACCTGGCTTTTGACCTCTATATCGCCGCCGTTATCCTTGATGAAACCGTAGCAAACCGATAAACCCAGACCCACGCCTTTAACGCTGTCTTTGGTCGTAAAAAAACTGTCAAAAATCTTTTTCAGATGCTCTTCTTTTATTCCGATTCCGCTATCGGCTATTTCGATGACAACATTTTCAGGGCCTGCCGCAGTTGTTACACTCAGGGTGCCGCCGTCGGGCATCGCGTCGCGTGCATTGGCCACTAAATTCAGAAAAATCTGCCGCAGCTGATCTTTTGAGGCGTTGATAAGCGGCAGGGTTTCGGCGAACGATGTTTTGATTTTGATGTCGTTTTCCTGCATTTGTTTTTCGTGCAGCAGCAGGATTTCATCGATAACCGTATTGAGGTCAACGGCCTGTTTTTCTTCCTGGTCGGGTTTGGAAAAAGAAAGCATTTTGCGCAGCAAATCGCTGAGTCTGACGGTTTCAGACAGCGCCATCTCCAGAACTTTACGGCGTTTGCTCTGGGGGGCAATTTCGGTCTTGAGCAGTTCTAAGGTGTTCATGATGCCGTAAAGCGGGTTGTTGAGTTCATGGGCAATCTGGGAAGTCAGCCGTCCCATGGCGGCCAGTTTCTCGGATTGCAGCAATTGCTCCTGGGTTCGCCGCAGCGCACGCTCCATCTCCAGTCGTTCCTTCAGATCAACAAATGAACCGACCGTCGCAATCTCTTTTCCGCTGGAGTCATAAATAATGGCTGCTGAAAGATTGCCCTCAATCACCGTTCCGTCCTGCCGTACATACACCATGGGATAGGCATTCAGTCGGCCGACTCCGCCATGCTCCGGCTTGCGCATCATCTGCATGACCTTGCGCGCCATCTCATCGGGATAAATCTTCTGAATGTTCATTTTGCCGATGACATCGACCGCCTTGTACCCGATGGTTTCTTCAGCCGCGCGATTCCAGATCAGGATATTGCCTTTCATATCGGTGGCCGTGATGGCGTTGGGAGAGCTTTGTATGATTTTATTGATAAAATCATGAGCTTCCTTCAGCTGGCGTTCCATCAACTTCCGTTGGGTGATATCCAGATTGAGTCCTTCATAGCCGACCACATTACCCTGTTGATCATAACGGGCGTGACCGGTGAGCAGAACAGGCACCGTGCTGCCGTCTTTACGCTTAAATTCGACTTCATAATCAATTACCCGGCCGTCGCGTTCAATCATCTTCTTGAATTTTTGGCGTTCCTCCGGCCTGACATACAGATCCGTGGCGATATCAATCTTGAGAAATTCAGCTTTATCATCATAACCCAGCATATCCAGAAGTGCGCGGTTGGCATTTAAAAACTTTCCCTGCTTGCTGCTGATGAACACCCCACAGGCCACATGTTCGAATAAATTTGTAAAATCCTCTTCCGACGCCCGGAGCATTTCTTCGCGTTTTTTCCTTTCACTGATGTCGCGATAAACGCTGAGCTTCAAGAGGCATTTATCTTCGCTTTCGAAAGGTATTTCAGTTAGATAGTAAGTCTTATCAACCAGCGGCACATATACTTCTCGACTGATTTTTTTGCCTTCAAATACTTCATCTGACCGACACCAGGGACATTTTTCATCCGTTTGATTCAGCAGTTCGTGGCATTTTTTCCCGACACCATCGCCAAATTGCCTGATCATCGCACTGTTCATATATTCAACCACCATATCCTGATTCATGACATAGATACCGTCAGCAAAAGCGTCCAGAATCGCGGTTGATATTTGTAAGCTTTTTTCCATTAAGGTTGACCTCTTAATTGTTTCCGGGAGTTGACGCAATTTTATTTATATCTATTTTTATGCTATGAATCAACCGGCAGGTGTGGCCGGCGAGGTATCAGGTGTCAGAAAACTGATGACGGAATGAAGATCCTGATGATTGCGGAGTCTTCGGACACGTGATCCTGACACATGATACCAGAACACGGACAGCTTGGATTGAAATCTGAAACCTAAAAATAAAGCCCATAGAACACATGCCCGCTAATTCGCATGCTAAAATGATGAGGAGGCACACCCATGGACAAAAGAGTTTCCGATATTATTGCGATTGCCATCAAAAGGGAAGAAGATGCCTACGACTTTTATATGGACATCCACTCAAAGGTCGCTGAGCCGGGTGTCAAGGACACGCTGGCATTTATCGCCGGCGAGGAAAAGAAGCACAAGGCCTTTTTGGTGAGTTACCGCGACGGCAACTTCGGCGCTCAGGCCTTGCGGATGAGCGCGGTGGTTGATTATAAGATTGCTGAATATTTAGAAGAACCCGAGGTCGATCAGAATTCGAAACCCGAGGAAGTCTATCTGGTGGCCTCTCACAGGGAACTCAGGTCCCATCACTTCTATACCGAACTGGCCAACCTGCATGCTGAAGGGGAGCCCCGGGAAATGCTCTTGAAAATGGCCAATGAAGAGCTGAAACACAAAGAGAAGATGGAGTATCTTTACGCCAACGCCGCCTTTCCCCAGACATCCGGTGGGTAACCCCGGATGTCCAGTCTCAAGGTTCACCGTTCAAAAGTCCAGAGGTTCTTGGGTTCCGGGGAGCAGTTAAATTGGTTTTATTTTTTTCATTGGTTGAATGGGTTGGTTTAAACTGAACCAATCGAACCAATTAAACAGATGGAAAGCTTAAAATTTTACCTTTAAACCTTGAAGCGCGCTTAGCGCGCTTCAACCGGAACGGTGGTGACCGGAACCGGCGAGTTTTTGACCACTTTTTCCGTTACACTGCCAAAACGATAATGACCTTTCTCCCCATGGCTGGCCATAACGACCATATCCACTTTTTCGCTGTCGATCAGTTTTAAGATTTCCTGAGCCGGATCGCCGACGGCGATATGCTTGATATAAAGCGGACAGCCGTCCAGATATTTTTCACACACCTGTTCCAGCCGCTTGTTGGCTGATTTCTCTGCCCATTGCATTAATTTGTCCACATGCGAGCGATCAAAATCACCATACCAGGATTCGTGGTGGGCAATATCCTCTATCACATAAAGGACATGGATTTCAGCTTGGTATTTTTGAGTTAGCGAGGTCACATACGGCAATGCCTGTTCCGCGCTGCTTGAAAAGTCAGTCGGCCAGAGAACTTTTTTTACTTCCATGTGCATTCCTCCTTTTTACATTCCGTTCCGAACCATCATAGAAAAAAAGAATACTCTACAATAATACGAATTATTAGATCTTTGTAAACACCAAAAGTTGTCAACCGAAACGGGCAATGTCAGTGGCTTCCAGTTAACCATTTCCGGGTGGCCTGGATGGTCTAAAGGATATCCAGTATTTTTTTTGAAGTATACTCACCGGTATCGGCCAGTGCATCGGTGGGTAAAAAAGTCCCGGAATTATTGGAGAAAAGGCAGGTTACCGATGCCGGAAAGTCATCATCTGCCCGGTAGAATATATAATTTAAGGCAACTTTGGGCAACGGGTAGACAATCAATGAAAAATCGCCGGCATCATTATCCGATCCCTGTGACCCGCTAAGTTGATTGGCGATTCGATCTGCATGGTGTTCGATTCCGTCAATCTGATAAGACAGAACGCGTTCGGCACGCGAAGCAAACGCTCCGACATAGGGCATGCTGTCGGGTATCTCCCGAAACGCTTTAAACGGTGTTAATTGGCAACAAACAGGAGCCGCCTGCAGCGCGTACAGAGAGATGATGACGCCTTTCGGTCCGGTTTCATCTGCAGCTCCGAGTTTGATGCCATGCGGCCCAATTTGACAGCGTTCCCCGAACGCCGCAAAGACAAAATTTTCTCCGACGTGTTGAGCAGGCAGATTATCTGCCAGATCCACCGAAATTGGGCTGTATAGCCGGTCGAGATTTTGTTTGATGATATCAGCATAGTTGCTCATCTGCCGGTCCAATTCATGCGGGTTGACAGGTTCAGCGTCCATAAAAATCCCGCGGAAGAGCTGACTTCCGCGGGATATGAATAACGATCAAAGTGTATTACTTTTTGTCTTCGTCTTTGACCTCTTCAAAATCGGCGTCAACCACATCCTCATCTGCTGCGCCGGCATCCGACGTCTGTTCGGCGGATTCCGCACCGGCGCCGGTCTGTTGCTCACTTTGAGAGGCCTGCTGATACATGGCTTCAGCCAATTTGTGGGAAGCCTGGGTCAGCTCGTCACTGAGCCGCTTAATCTCGGCGGTATCTTCGCCTTCCATGGCTTTTCGCAGGGCCGTAACGGATTCTTCAACTTTGCTCTTGGTGGCGCTATCGACTTTATCTCCCAGATCTTTGATTGATTTTTCAGTCGAATAGATCAACGCATCGGCTGAATTGCGGGCTTCGACCAGTTCCCTTTTCTTCTTATCATCTTCAGCGTGCATCTCGGCATCCTTAACCAGCTGGTCAATTTCTTCCTTGGACAGGCCGGAGGAAGCTGTAATCTGGATGGATTGTTCTTTTCCGGTGGCCTGGTCTTTTGCCGAGACGTTGACAATCCCGTTGGCGTCGATGTCAAAGGTGACCTCGATTTGAGGGACACCCCGCGGAGCGGGCGGTATGCCCACCAGTTCGAAGCGGCCCAGGGTTTTATTGTTGGCCGCCATTTCGCGTTCGCCTTGCAACACGTGGATCGATACTGCCGGCTGACTGTCCGCCGCTGTAGAAAATATCTGGCTTTTTTTGGTCGGGATCGTGGTGTTCTTTTCTATGAGACGGGTCATAACGCCACCCAGTGTTTCAATTCCCAAAGAAAGCGGCGTCACATCCAGCAACAGAACATCTTTGACATCCCCTTTCAGCACCCCGCCCTGGATGGCAGCACCGAGTGCCACGACTTCATCGGGATTCACACCTTTATGCGGTTCTTTATCAAAAAGTTTTTTAACGCGTTGTTGGACCGCCGGCATACGGGTCATGCCGCCGACCAGAATAACCTCATCAATATCTTTGGCACTCAGTCCGGCATCTTTCATTGCAGTTCGGCAGGGCGCTTCAAGTTTGTCCAACAGATCGCTGACCAGCGCTTCCAGCTTGGCCCGCGTCAGTTTAATGTTCATGTGTTTGGGACCGCTGGCGTCGGCTGTGATAAAGGGCAGATTGACATCGGTTTCCATAGACGTGGACAGTTCCATTTTGGCTTTCTCGGCGGCCTCTTTCAGCCGCTGCAGGGCCATTTTGTCATTTCGCAGGTCAATACCCTGGTCCTTCTTAAATTCATCGGCCAGGTAATCAATGAGTCGCAAATCGAAATCTTCCCCGCCGAGATGGGTGTCACCATTGGTGGCCTTCACCTCGAAAACCCCTTCACCGATTTCGAGAACGGAAATATCAAAAGTGCCCCCGCCCAGATCGAAAACAGCGATTTTTTCCTCGCCTTTTTTGTCCAGCCCGTAAGCCAATGATGCCGCCGTGGGTTCATTGATAATTCTTAAAACGTTCAGACCGGCAATCTTGCCGGCATCTTTGGTCGCCTGGCGCTGGCTGTCATCGAAATAAGCCGGCACCGTGATGACGGCATCGGTCAATTTTTCGCCAAGATATTCCTCAGCGGAATGCTTGATATCGGCCAGCACAAAAGAGGAGATTTCCGCCGGGCTATACTTTTTACCTTTGATATTAATGCGGATATCGCCGTTGGAGGCTTCTTCAATCTTGTAAGGCAATATTTTAACGTCATTTTGAACTTCTCTTGATTTAAATTTGCGCCCGATCAGTCGTTTAACTCCGAAAACGGTATTTTCCGGATTGGTGATTGCCTGCCGTTTTGCGATCTGGCCTACCAAACGCTCACCACTTTCTGAAATTGCGACAATTGAAGGCGTCGTGCGCCCGCCTTCTGGATTTGTGATGACCTTGGCGTCACCGCCCTCCATGATTGCCACACATGAGTTTGTGGTGCCGAGATCAATTCCAATAACCTTAGCCATTTTAGATTACCTCCTTACCTTTCCAAATCTATTATGTCTTATGAATCTATAAATCAGTTTTAACGATTTTTTATTGCGCTTCATTTTTTGGAGCGGCTGTTTTCGGCATGGCAACCACCACCATGGCCGGCCTCAAAAGTCGATCATGGATGAGATACCCTTTTTGAAACTCGCTAATTACGGTATTTTCCGGATAATCATCGGTTTCTTCCCGCATGACGGCTTCGTGGAACGCAGGATCAAAGGTCTTACCTCGCGCTTCAATGGGTTTGACATTGAATCTTTCAAAAACCTTTAGGATTTCATTGAGCGTCAGGTTAAGACCTTCAATCAGACTTTGATCAGGTTTTTCGCCGTCATTCGAGGAATTAATGGCCAGTTCCAGGTTGTCGACAACCGAGAGCATCTCTTTGAGCAAAGATTGATTGGCGAACTTCCTGTAGTCCTCCATTTCGCGGGCTGCCCGTTTTTTGTAATTTTCAAAATCGGCCGAAACCCTCAGCAGCCGATCGTATGTCTCTTTGGCTTCCTGCTCTTTGGCTTCGTACCTGGCTTCCATTTCTTTCAGGGAAGTTTCAGCATCGCGCGTTTCGCTTTCAAGCGGCTTACCATCGGCGAGAGCCTGTTTTTCATTATCTTGATCTGCTGGTGTGTCTTCAGTATCAATGTTGATTTTGATTTTCTTTTTTTGTGACATACGCCGATTTTTTCTCCTGAATTTTCAGAGGTCTGGAACATTAATGATCTGAAAAATAAGACACTTTGAACCGTTGTCAAGAAGGGATTGGCAGGGTTTTCTGCTTAAAAATGCAAGGGTTTACTGTCTTTTTTCATGCCGCGTTCAATACGGCCTGTCGCTGCCTTCTAATCGCCGTTCGTCGGTTGCCCGCCGCGGCTGCTAAAACTGCGCCACAGGTTTTGAAGGGAAGCTGTTTTGGTAATAAAAAAAGATGGTTGTGCACCCTCTATCGAATCTTTATGGAATGCGTATTCCATTGCCATGACCGGAATCTGCCCACGACACAGTCTGCATCACTTATCGCTGCTTCCTTCCGGACCTGACGAGGTTCGTGACCGTCTGTTGCGTGGCGTCCGATCAAAATGGGCTACGACTTTCCATCGATGAGACCCTTGAGAGGGAATTCAGCCCCGCTTGAGCGGATTTCGGGAATAGGGCACCGCTAGCTCCCCGCCTAGCACAACCAGAACCAGCATACTTTATATGCTGTATTTTTCAATAGAAAAATTCAGCGGTTCTAAGGTTCAACCTTCAAAGGTTCAGCGGTTAAAATTTGAGGATTTAAGGTGTCAGTCAGCTGGCAGCTGTTTCATCTGTTCAACTGGCTTGATGGCTTTAATTCGTTCAATGGGTTCGGTTTAAAACAACCAATCCAACCAATGAAACAAATAAATCGAATCCAACTGGTCCTTGAGCCCTGAACCGTTGAACCTCTGAACCCTGAATCCTTGATGCGGCAGGCCGCGTTAAGTATTGACTTTTTGGAGGCATTGCCTTAGAGAAGTTTAGAGATATCGATAGCTTACAATTAGTTATGCCAAATATTGAAAAAAAGATACTCCGAACGGTCGAACATACCCTTGACACCCGCCGCATGGTTGAAGCTGGAGAGACCGTTCTGATTGGTGTATCCGGTGGTCCCGATTCTGTAGCGCTGGTTCATATTCTACTGGCGCTGGCTCCGAAATTTTCCTATCGCGTTGCCATGGCTCACCTGAACCATGGCCTCCGCCAAAATGAATCTGAACGGGACGAGGCCTTTGTAATTTCTCTTGCCGATCAGCTGGATTTGCCGGTTCATATCGAAAGGCAGGACGTGCGCCGCTACCAGAAAAATCACCACCTTTCCCTGGAAGAAGCGGCGAGACAGGTGCGTTACCGCTTCTACCATGCCATTGCCTCCAAATTCGGATATGAAAAAATTGCCCTCGGACATCATTCGGACGACAACGCCGAACTGATCTTGATGTTTATGTTGCGCGGAAGCGGCCCGCTGGGACTGACCGGCATCCCACCGCTGCGCGATGATCGGATTATCCGGCCCCTGATCGATATTAAGCGAAGTGAAATTATGGAGTTTATCGCTGAAAAAGAACTGGACTACGTCGAGGATTCCTCAAACAGGGATTTTCAGCACCTGCGCAATCGGATTCGGAACCGACTGATTCCGCAGCTGAAGGCGGAATACAATCCCAGGCTCATTGATTCACTCCACCGGTTGGCTTCCATCATGGATGCTGAAGAGCGGTGGATTGAAGATCTTGTCCATCCGATATTTGAAAAAGTGATGGTCTTTGAAAAGCAGGATCGAATCGGGCTTGACATCTCAGGTTTGAATCAGCAGACGATCGCCGTCAGAAGACGTCTGATCCGTGAGGCCGTTTCAAAGGTTAAGGGGAATCTGCGACGCATGGCCTTTGTACACGTTGAGGCCGCAGTGAAATTGGCTCAAAAAGGGCCGGATTCATGCGGGCTGGACTTTCCCGGCCGCATCCGAATTACCAGACAAAATGATGTTCTCCTTATCTCAAGAGAAGCGCAAAGGCTCAGGCATCTCGCTGCAGACCCGCATATATCCCTGACACCGGACTATGAGTACTGTCTTGACAATCCCGGTGAAATCTTTGTTAAAGAGGCGGCCCTGAAGATTCGCTTCCGTGAAATTCCCCCGCCGCATGCATCCGATTGGCATCCATCCGGACATGAAAAGCGCGCCGCATATTTTGATATGGAAAAGATCCATTTTCCGCTGGTTATCCGGAATTTTCGGACCGGAGACCGGTTCTCGCCTCTGGGCATGGTTGGCCGGCAGAAATTAAAGAAATTTTTTATCGATCACAAAATATCCAGAAGCGACCGGGCGAAATGCCCGATTGTGCTGAGCCGCAATACAATTATCTGGGTGGTGGGGCAGCGGCTGGATAACGCGGTAAAAATTGGTCCGCAAACACGCCGGATACTTAAGGCCGAGCTTTTGCTTGCCTAATGCGCGATGATGATTAGTTTCACATATGGTTCGGAGGAGTGAAGTCGCCGGCCGCTTCGTATTTGAGGCTTGATATTTGAGTCAAGATACAGGATACTGACGGGTAAATTGCGCTTAGAAGCGATCCCAAAAATTGTCGATCACTTTCAAAATTATAAAAAAGACTACTAAAGTGAGCTAAAGTGCCTATGCGCTGCGCTCAATCTTTTTTTAAAATGGCAGAATTCATCAACTTTAGTCACTCTAAATCACTTTAGTGCACTTGATCGAATGCATTTATGAGACAGCGGGTACCCGCTCCCTCGACATCGGGAATAATCTAGGAGGTAAATGTCTTTGAATCCATTTTATAAAAACCTGGCATTATGGCTGGTCATCACTTTGATGATGGTCATGCTCTATAATCTTTTCAGCAAACAGCATCTTGCCGAAACCAATATCAGTTACACTGATTTTCTGTCAATGGTTAACGACGAGCGGGTAGCGGATGTCGTCATCCAGGGCCAGGAGCTTTTTGTAACCGATACCAACCGCACGCGCTTCAAGGTATATGCGCCCCAGGATACCGACCTGATCAAAACCCTCAGGGAAAAAGGAGTGGTGATCAGCGCCAAGCCGCCCTCAGAAAATCCCTGGTACATGTCGGTTCTGGTTTCCTGGTTCCCAATGATCGTGCTAATCGGAGTTTGGATTTTTTTCATGCGCCAGATGCAGGCCGGCGGAGGTAAAGCCCTGTCGTTTGGTAAAAGCCGCGCCCGCCTGATGTCGGATCAATCTGAAAGGGTAACCTTTGAAGATGTTGCCGGCATCGATGAAGCCAAGGAAGAATTGATTGAAATTGTAGAGTTTCTCAGAGATCCGAAGAAATTCACCCGTCTGGGGGGACGAATACCCAAAGGGGTTCTACTGGTGGGCCCGCCGGGCTGCGGCAAAACGCTTCTGGCGCGGGCGATTGCAGGAGAAGCCGGGGTGCCTTTTTTCAGCATCAGCGGTTCGGATTTTGTCGAGATGTTTGTCGGGGTGGGCGCATCCCGTGTCAGGGATCTGTTTGTGCAGGGCAAAAAGAATGCGCCCTGTATCATCTTCATCGATGAAATCGATGCAGTGGGCCGTCACCGTGGTGCCGGGCTCGGTGGAGGTCACGACGAAAGAGAGCAGACCCTGAATCAACTCCTGGTTGAAATGGACGGCTTTGAATCCAATGAGGGCGTTATCTTGATTTCAGCCACCAACCGGCCCGATGTTCTGGATCCGGCTCTGCTGCGTCCCGGCCGTTTTGACCGGCAGGTGGTGGTCTCGATGCCCGACATTCGGGGCCGGGAAAAAATACTGCGCGTCCATATGAAGAAAACACCCATCGATAAGGATGTGAATCCGGTTATCCTGGCCAAGGGAACACCCGGCTTTTCCGGTGCCGATCTCGAGAATCTGGTCAATGAGGCGGCCCTGCTGGCAGCCAAACGCAATAAAGAAAAAATCGGCATGGCCGACTTTGAAGATGCCAAGGATAAGGTATATATGGGGCTTGAACGCAAATCCAAAGTCATCAAAGAAGAGGACCGCAAGGTTACCGCTTACCATGAGGGCGGGCATGCACTGGTTGCGCGGTTTCTGCCCCAAACCGATGTCGTCAATAAAATTACCATTGTGCCCCGGGGGCGCGCGGCCGGCATCACCTGGTTTTTGCCCGAGGAGCGGGATTTTAAATTTAAAGATCAGCTTGAAAGCGAGCTTGCGGTTGCCTTCGGCGGCCGGGTCGCGGAGGAAATTGTTTTCAACCGAATCAGTACCGGCGCTGCCAACGATATCAAGCAGGCCACCGATCTCGCCCAGCAGATGATTCGAAGCTGGGGCATGAGCGATAATCTCGGTCCGCTGTCCTATGCCAAGGGTGAAGAACAGGTGTTTCTGGGGCGCGAAATCGCGCAGCACCGGGATTACTCCGAAGCGACGGCTCAAAAAATAGACGAAGAGATCATTAAACTGATAAAAAATGCTTACGGGCGCGCTAAAGGGGTCTTAAAGGAAAATCTGGATATTCTTCATAAACTGTCGGAAGTACTGCTCGAAAAAGAGACCGTTATGGGTAAGGAGCTTGATGAGTTGATTCATTCTTTGAGACCCGGTATCAAGCTGCCTTCAAAATCTGCGGAAGATCACGGGGCGCCAGCGGAAACGGCTGCTGGCCAATCCTGATATGCTGGATTCTCCAAAAACCTATCGACTGTCATGGTCCGGTTATGACCTGGAATTTGGGCGCCGAACGTGCATTATGGGCGTCGTCAACGTCACGCCGGATTCGTTTTCCGATGGTGGAAATTTTTTTGCGCCTGACGCTGCGGTGGCCCAGGGGCAAAAACTGGCGGCTGAGGGTGCCGATATCCTGGACATTGGTGGAGAATCAACCCGGCCCTTTTCCGATCCGGTCTCTGCCGATGAAGAAATTGAGCGGGTTATTCCGGTCATCGAAAAACTTGCCGATCATCTGAGCATACCGATTTCCATTGATACCATGAAGTCCGCAGTCGCCCGTCGGGCGATTGAAGCCGGAGCGTCCATGATCAATGACGTTTCCGCCTTGCGTTTTGATCCGGGGCTAGGCGATGTGGCCAGGGAATTCGATACGCCGGTGGTGCTCATGCATATGCTGGGCAGCCCAAAAACGATGCAAGACTCACCGGCCTATCATCATCTGATTGGCGATATATCGGATTTTCTTAAAGAAGCCATTGCGCGGGCCCAAAAGAAGGGCATTTCAAGATCAAAAATCATCGTTGATCCGGGAATCGGCTTCGGCAAGACAGTATCGCATAATCTTCTCATCATTCGGCACCTGCAAGCCTTTGCCGCTTTAGGGGCGCCCATTCTCATTGGCCCCTCCCGCAAGGCATTTATTCGCAAATTGTTAAAAGAAGAACCTGGAGAAGATCTCGCACCGGATCTGCCGATTGTCGAAACCGGCACCCAGGCAGCTGTTGCCGCAGCTGTTTTCGGTGGCGCTCACATCCTGCGGGTACATGATGTGGCGAACACCCGAGCAACGATTCGGATTCTGGATGCCATCAGGACCGCTCAAGATAATTGAACATCTCGCAATCACTTCCACAACCAACATTTCAATGCTGCGTGCTGTATGATGATGAACCGCCAGAAACATCGCGCGTCTTATTTTCCTCTGATGCTGCTGGGGGCTTTACTTTTCTGGCTGCTGTGTTCCCTTGAACCGGCCCAATCTCTAAGCGTGAATGAGATCGATATCCTCATTCCCGTTGATCCGTATAAGCTTCCGCAAGGATTAACATTGGCCGGTCCGGCGCTCAAAGAAATCGAGATACGCGTGAAGGGACCGCCGGAAGTTTTAGAAGACCTCAGGCGAAACGTGCCCCGATACCCATTGGACCTATCCGCTGTTGCCGTGGGGGTTGAATCGATAGCCGTCGATCCTGATTTGATACCGATCCCCGTGGGGGTTCAGATTACGCGTGTCAACCCGGCTTATTTAAGGGTGAGCGTCGACCATCTGATAAAAAAGAAGGTGGCGGTCAAGGTTGTTGTTTCCGGCGACCCGGCCGGAAGTTATTCTATTAATGGCACTCTGGCCAAACCGGCAACGATGTTAATATGTGGCCCTGAAACAGCTGTTGGTTCAGTTGATGAAGTTTTCACGAAACCGGTTGACGTCACAGGGCGCTCAGAAAACTTTAAGAAAGAAATTGCGGTTGATTTAGCGGAAGGCGTTGAAATCTGCTCCTCATCCGGTATCGTCCTGGCGGAGATTTACTTGGCTGCTAAAGTTGCCACCAAAAGATTTGCGGGAATTTGGGTTCAGGGTAAAAATACGCCGTATGCGTTCAGCATTTCTCCGCCAACACTCACGCTTGAAATCAAAGGGCCGCTCAACATCATCAACAATCTTCAGCCCAGCAAGGATATCGATGTGTATGTTGAACTCGAAAATCTAAAACCCGGTGTCTATGTCAGACGGGCGGCGATTTCACTACCGGTGAAAACCACCCTCGTCAATGTCGAACCGGAATTGTTTACCGTGAAGATTATCGGTGATATACCTTAAATCGAGGTTCAAGGTACAAAGTACAGGGATCAGGGTTCTGGGTTCAAGATTAAAAGGTTCAAGATACAAAAACTTGTTCTATTGGTTTTATTGGTTGAATTGGTTGATTTTGATCGAACCAATTGAACCAATCGAACCCATTAAACAGCCGTAACTCTTGTAACCTTAAAATTGAACGCTGAACTTTTGACACCCGGACACTGAACGAGAGGGGAAGATGATGCTTCTGGTAATTGATGTCGGCAATACGCATACCGTCTTAGGCGTTTATGAAGACAGCCGATTGCGCAATGATTGGCGGATTCATACCGAACGCAATACAACGGAAGACGAGTTTAATGTTTTGATAAACAGCCTCTTTTCTGCCGACAGCCTCCATTTGCGGGATGTTGACGAAACGATTATTTCATGTGTTGTACCCCCCATGATGACGATCCTGGATGCTTTCTGCCGCAAATACCTGGGCCATCCCCCGCAATGGGTCGATGCCAAGAACTGTGCCGGAATGCCCATTTTGCTGAAAAATCCGGCGGAAGTCGGTGCGGACCGCATCGTTAACGCCGTCGCCGCATTTCACAAATACCGAACAAGCCTGATCATTGTTGATTTCGGCACGGCGACGACCTTTGATGCCATCTCGGCCAAAGGAGAATACCTCGGCGGCGCCATTAGTCCCGGAATCGGGATCGCTTCAGAAGCATTATTCATGAAAGCTTCGAAACTGCCGCGGGTTGAAATTTTTGTTCCCCCCGCAAATGTCATCGGCAAAGATACGATTAACAGTATTAAGTCAGGCATTATATTTGGTTATGCCGGTCTTGTGGATGGGATTGTGCGACGCATGCAGCTGGAGATGGGAACCGATCCGAAAGTTATTGCCACCGGAGGCCTGGCCGAGCTTTTATTTGATGTCTCCGAAACAATTGAAAAGGTTGAGCCGGCGCTGACGCTGGAGGGCCTGCGTATCATCGCCCAGGATCAGTAATTGGCATAGGGCATGGCGTCCTATCATGCTATTTTTTTCGAAACCCTATGCGCCATGCTCTATGCGATTTCACTTCTGCATTGTGTTTTTAAAAGCTTTGATTTCTGGCACTCTGCCCGTTGACCCTTTTGGATTCCAGGTACCCGATGAAGCCGCTGATGCTGTTTCGCAAGAAATAGGTTTCTCGTTCCTGTACGCCCGGTGGGAGTTGATCGAAAACAGCCATCAGCGGATCTTCCTTCAGCAGCCGTTGGATGCATGAGCTTATAGGATCTCTCGGATCGCCATGCTGAATTTCGTCTTCAATCAATTTTTCCCAGAGAAGCAGCTGGTTGCGGTGGAGCTTTAACATTGTTGGGGCATCTTTATTGATGCCGAAATGCGCATAACAGATTGTGTGAGGCTGGCAGGCAATGAGGGAATCCATGCTTTGCAGAGCAATATTCAGAAAAAACCTGGGTGGTGTGGCCGGCCTCAAATAAAATCTATTTTGAGGCAGAGCCACATATACCCCTGCAGCTTCACCGGCAAAAAGATACCTGTCCGTCTGATAACTCACATGGTGAACCGCATGCCCCGGCGTGATAAGGGGAATGACAGTTTCGACCTTGAAGTCTTTTGCATCATAAAGCCGTTTGCCGGCAACCGGCTTTATCGGCCCGTATGATAGGGCCATCGATCCCAGGACTTTTTTTGTCCCCGCCCATAATCGCGATGGTTCGATCAAGTGAGGTCGGGCGGCCTGATGGCAGATAATCGGCGTTTGGGGAAACGCATCTGCAATTTCCCCGATGGCACCCGCATGGTCAAGGTGAATGTGAGTCAGCAGAACATAATCTAATCGATTAATTTTCAGTTCATCAAGCGCGCGCAAAAGATAAGGCGCTGTCTTTGAAGGACCCACATCAATAAGACAGGTAATTTGGCCACGATATAACCAGACACTGATAAATTCGTTGTAACCGGCAGCCGGCAGATTCAGTGGTATTAAAAAAAGATCGGCTGCTATTTTTTCAATCTTAGTCTTCAATTATTTTAACCTTGGATTAAAAAAAATCTTATTTGGCGGGATTAATCAATGTTAAAAGAGGCTACCCGTGCAAACTTTTTTTTGGAAATGAGGAATTTTTTCGATAGGTAAGGCCGCACAGGGGTTCTTGCCTGAGGCGCACTTATATGTACGTCGAAGGCAGAAATCCGCGGAGAACGCAGCATATCGGAAAAATAGCCATTGCCCGCAATACTTTTTAGACTCTACCGACCTCCTTCAGCGTTCCCTTAAACACCCGGTAAAAATATTCGTTGTCCGTAATGCCACGGCTCAGTATTTTGCCGATATCTTCAATATTTTTGACATTGATAATTAAATTGGCGCTTTTGTTCAGTGCCATCATGTTGTCCATGGTTCGAAATCGATTACTGACCAGAGCGACGAACATATTACGCCGCACGCTCATGCTTAGCCGTTCCAGATAAAGCAATATGCCATTGGACTCCGGATTGTCGGTATCAAAACCTTCATTGATCACAAATAGATCGTAATTGTGATAGCGCATACGCTTTAGTGCATCCCGGGCACTTTCAGCCTCGGTGATCTGGTATTCGAGCACATCCAGCGCAGTCGTGATGGTCTTGCGTACCAGGGGATTCGCTTCACATACTAAAGCGGTCAGGCCTTCTTCCTCGATGAAGTCAAATGGCTTCTCAGTGGCATCATAGCCGTTACCCGAATCGGAACTGGTAAAACTGACGCGGCCGGATGCCGATCCCTTTTTGGGTCCCAGTGAAATTTTTCCTTTGCATTTGGGGCAGGGGACTGTGGTCCGCCGGCCCGCAGGTATCTTTTGATCCGGAACTCTAAATTTGCTTTGGCAGTTATTACAGATAATTTCCATGGTGATTGTCCATTAACCTCTCTTAATTTCCCCCGGGTTGAGCGTTTAAAAAGGCCTTTGGCGGCGGCGGGGAGTTAAAAAATGGCCGCAACCGATGGCCCCCGATTAATAAGATTTGGCATAATTTCGATCGATTTCAAGATTGGCAATATCTGTGGTGGCTTCACCACGGGCGCTTTTAATGGAGTCGATACCACGGCCCACCACTCCCTTGTGCGAGCAGTAAGCCAGCGCCGTTTCCTGGGTGATGAGCCCCTGTTCAAACAATCCGACAATGTGCTGGTCGAAGGTGATCATGCCGAAGGCATTGGCGGCCTCCATGATTTCGTAAAATGTTTTGCCTTCCGATTGACCGTGTAGAATCAGGTCCTTGACCCTCAGATTGGATCCCAGAATTTCAAAGGTGGCCACGCGTCCGCCCCCTATCTTGGGCAGCAGCCGCTGGGATACGATCCAGCGCATGGTGTCGGCCAGGCGGATGCGGATCTGTTCGGCATCTTCGGTGGAAAACATGCCCAGCAGACGGTTGACTGTCGATCCGGCATCCACCGTGTGCAGCGTGGTTAACACCAGGTGGCCTGTTTCGGCTGCCCGCAGGCCGATCTCGATGGTTTCGCGGTCGCGCATTTCACCGACCAGAATCACCTTGGGCGCCTGGCGCAAAGCAGCCCGCAGTCCGTGGGCATAAGTGTCAAAATCCATGCCCAGCTCCCGCTGGTTAAAAGTGGATTTTTTATGGGGGTGCTGATATTCAACCGGGTCTTCCAGCGTGACGATATGCACCGATTTGTTTTCGTTGATTTCATCGAGGATGGCTGCCAGGGTGGTGGTTTTACCGGATCCGGTGGCCCCGGTGACAAAGACGATCCCGTTGACTTCTTTGGCGATCTGGAACATGGTCTTGGGCAGCTCACGCTCTTCGATGGTGGGAATTTTGGATTCCAGTTTGCGCAGCACGATGGAGATATTGGCGCCCTGGGAAAATATGTTCACGCGAAAGCGCGCTTTGCCGGGCAGGCCGTAAGACATGTCGCAGGAGCCGGTGGTCAGCAGCGCCTGTGTCAGACGGCGGTCCTGATTGATGAGATTCAGGGCAATGACTTCAGTCTGAAAAGGAGTCAGCGCCTTGAAGTTGGGTTTAAAATCAACCGGAATCAATTCACCGGCACTTTCCACCTGCATGGGTTTGCCCACCGTAAAGTTCAGGTCCGAGACCTCCCGATGATAATCCAGCATCTTAACCAGTATATGGTCGATTTCCTGTTTTTTCATGGTGCAACCTTTGTTACTTTATTATGAGTTTAGGAACCAGGTGATGTTCCAGAAATCACCATGAAGCGCGCGAAGATGTACTAAGAAAAAATTTTATTCTATCCTTTGTGTTCTTCGTGACCTTCGTGGTAGAAAAATGATCGCAATAAAATTTGCCTATATTCATTTCGTCTCTATCAGACCTCGGTAAAATCCGTCGGCGGCGATTTGAGCAAGGGCCTGAATTTTGCCTTTTCATTGGCCTTGGCGTAGGCCTCATCGGCACTGATTTTGCCGGCTTTATACAATTCCATAATATAGTCGTCGAGCAGAACCATGCCGTATTTCTTTCCGGTTTGAATCATGGACGGGATCTGGTGGGTTTTACCTTCACGGATCAGGTTGCGTACGGCCGGATTGGCGATCAAAATTTCGAGAGCCACGATTCGCCCTTTGCGATCGACTCTCTTAAACAGGGTCTGGGCCACGACCGCCCTCAGCCCGTCCGACAGCGTGGAACGAATCAGAGGCTGTTCATGGGACGGAAAGACCTCGATGATGCGGTCGACGGTTTTGTATGCGCTGGATGTATGCAGGGTGGAGAACACCAGATGCCCCGTTGAAGCGGCTTCAACGGCCAGAGAGATGGTTTCAAGATCGCGCATTTCGCCGACCAGAATAATATCCGGGTCTTCACGCAGCGCGCCGCGCAGGGCGGTGCTGAACGATTGAGTATGGAGGCCGACTTCGCGATGGTTTACGATACACCCCTGGCTCTGATGAACAAATTCGATGGGGTCTTCGACCGTAATGATATGATCTTTGCGCGCGCGATTGGCCACATCGATAATGGATGCCAGGGTGGTGGACTTACCGCTACCGGTCGGTCCGGTCACCAGCACCAGGCCTCTGGGAAGCGTGGCCAGTTTTGACACAACCGCGGGCAGGCCCAGCTGTTCGGCCGTCATGATCGTGCTGGGAATTTCCCGGAAGACAGCGCCTACGCCGTTTCGTTGCATAAAAAAATTGGCGCGATAACGGGCCAGGCCCGGGATCTCGTAAGCGAAATCAATATCCCCTGATTCTTCAAATGTTTTAACTTTGTGCTCAGGAGCGATCTCGTAAAGCATGGCCCTGAGGTCATCGTTATTGAGGACTTTGTATTTGATGCGTTCAATATCCCCTCTGATCCGAAGCGCCGGAGGCTGCCCCGAAGCCAGGTGAAGGTCTGAAGCCCCCTGTTCATTCATTAGTTTAAAAAATGCATCAATTTTAGCCATTCACAACTCCTGGTCTCTGAGAGCAATCGGTTTTGAGGTTCTGTTCGGATTTCAAGCACCATGCTTTTGATCCTCAGCAGAGCATGGATCGACGATCTATATCAAGATGTGAGTCTCTTCCGGCTCCGATAAAACCGCCTGAAACGAAAGCGAACCTTTGGCTAAAACCGAGAGCATATTGCCCGGTATGCGGGATGCTCCCGTGCATTCGTTTCAGGCGGTTGTATTGGATATTTCCGGTTTTGAGATGGGTTCTACTTTGATTTTTTTAACAGCTTGACCTTGGCATCTTCGTCGTCCGATTCTTTCATGCCTTCTTTACCAATTTCGAGCAATCTGGAATGCGCTTCGATGATCGAACTGATCTGAACTTCTATCTGCGTCCGCTGTCGCTTCAATTCAGCAATATCCTCATGCAGCTGAGCCAGACGATTGTGGGCTTTGTTCAGAATTTTTTCAGCTTTCACCTCAGCTTCGGCGATTATCAGTTCGGCTGATTTGCGGGCGTTGTCTTTCATCTGGTCCAATACTTTTTGAGAATTGAGCAATGCCCTTTTAAAGGTTTCTTCCCGCTTTCGATATCCCTGGATTTCCAGTTCCAAGCGCCGGACTTCATCTCCCAGATTCTGGTTTCTTTTCTGCAGGCTTTCGAACGTTTCGGCCATCTGTTCAAGGAAAGCATCGACCTCTCGAATATCAAATCCGCGGATTCGGATTTTGAATTGCTGCTGCTGGATGTCATTAGGGGTGATTTGCATTGGTGTGCACCTGCCTTTCGTCTTATTTTACAGAAAGAGCCAAGCCTTCCAGGCTATCGACTACAAAGATTCGCAGAAAGATAATAATTAGAATGACGACAATCGGAGAAAAATCGATGCCGCCATACATCATCGGCAATCTTTTGCGAATCTGGTAAAGGACCGGTTCCGTTACATTGTGAATAAAACGCACAATCGGGTTGTATGGATCCGGGCTTACCCAAGACAGAACTGCGCGGGCAATCGTGATGAACATAAAAAAAACCAGCACATAGTCAAGAACCGTCGCCACCGCAATTAACAGATTTCTAAAGACAAGCATGTGAACTTTGTGCCCTCTTGGTTATGCGAACAATGAAGTATTCAGCAAAAATCAATGCAGGTGCTTAAAATTAATTACATAATCCAAGATAAGTCAAGCTAATTCACCGAAAATCAATTGGGTAAGCCACGTTTCCTGATCCCCGAGTGGCGGTGGATTCCACCAATGATCCGCAGGGTCATCTTCAAGAGGCGTGGATCAATACCCGCCTTAGAAAAACTCGCGGGTTTTATGATCCTTTGACGCTTATCCGCCTGATACGTTATCAATTGACAAAGAGCGAGGGCTCACAGGGCCCTTAATTTGCATAGATAATATCGGACCCTACCACTAAAAACTTGAGTTCCGATACCTGAAGACTTTTTTCAGGCCCCAGCGGGCACAGTGCAAATTATTATTAAGAATATCATATCCTTAAATGAATTGCAAATTCTGCGGTGTGCATCAACCTCAGGAAACGGGTTGGAAGCGGCCGGGGCTGGTGTAGTTGCGCAGGTTCAGGATTAAAAGAGGCATAGCGCACAGGGAAGTTGCATGGGGCATAGGGCATAGAAAAAGGGCATGGGGTTCGATTGGATAGGGCGATTTGACGCCATGCCCCATGCGCTATGCGCTTGCTTCAGGCAAGCATCCGCTTACCCGCCGGCAATCATCGGAATCAAAAAAACCTCCGAATCATCGGGAACGAGGGTATGCTCGAAATTGGGGCGGGTCACATACTGCGCGTCGATGCGAACCACGGCATAGGGGTGGGGGTCCTTAATCTCGCTGAGCAGGTCTGAGACCGTCATGCCTTCTCGCCAGGCGATTTGCTTGCCAGCCACCTGAATCATGAATTCACTCCATTTGCTTTGAGCAACTCCACGACTTCCGCAAAATCGATTCCGAGGCGTTTGACGGTTTTTAATGTCGGAATCCCTTCCGGTGTCCATCCTCTGCGCTTGTAAACCGCATCCTTGAGTTTTTCGTATTGTTCTTCACGGCGCTGGCGCAGCGTGGCCAGTTTTTCGGCAATGCTTTTGCCGTCAATATTTACCTTGTAGGTCTCGGTCAGCTGTTTATCGTAGCGCTCGGCCCGGGATTCATATTCATGCTCAGTGACAGGCCCTACGGCGCGGTAGGGGATGTCGTCTTGCTGGCGGCGGCCAAAACCCATGCGCAGGTTAAATATCCGCTGAAAGTTATAAACGGTTTCGCTCATTTTAATCAGATCATCGGGACCGGCTTCGTTGCCGGTAATGGCACTGAAATAATCCGCGTACCACTGGACATGCTTCATAACCTTGGCGGGCTCGGCCGTGTCTTTGTTGTCTTCCGGAATAATGTCGTTCCAGGGCAGTTTGCACAATCCGCAGAGCCCGAACCAGGTTCGAAACATGGGGAACCAGTGCAGTGCCTCGGCTTTCTGTTCGAAAGTCGGCATAAAGTTATGGACCATATCGAGGAATATCAACCAGGCTTCATCGTGCTGGGGTCCTTTTAGTGCCAGTCCGTAGCCGCCCTGCTGGGCCAATGATTCTTTGGTCATATATTCTGAAAATTCCAGGCCTTTGGCTTCCATGCCAATGTCCTGCATGATATCCGGATCCGCTCCGAAATCATTTGCGAAAATTGCTTTCATCTTCCGGACGCCCTGGCCGATGATTTGACCGAAGCCCTTTCCGACCGCCATTTGATGCACCAGCTCCAGAGCAGCGAGCCGGTTGCCGAAGTGCAGATCCACCCCGCCGGTGTGGCTTTCATTGATTAGCCCCATTTCAAAGCACTCCATCGCAAAGGCAATTCCGGTACCAACAGATATCGTATCCAGACCGTAGGCATCGCAATAAAAATTGATCTCGGCCACCGTATGAGGATCAAATATGCCCAGATTCGAGCCGCAGCCGGCAATGGTTTCGTATTCGGGGCCGTCGACAAAAACTTTTTTACCTTTATACGGTCCGGTTAAGGGAACAAAATCCTTGATTCCGTGGGAACAGGCAACGGTGCAACCCATCCAGCAGCCGTCAAAGCCCGGATCAAAAAGGCGTCGGTAGACTTCCTGGCCCAGGTTGGGTGCCTGGGCGTGTTGGCCGTAACGAAAATTATGGGTCGGCAGCAGATCATGGTCATTCATGATGGTAACCAGGTGGGTGGTGCCGATTTTGGCCATTTCGTTTTGCTTGGGATCCAATTGCGTAATTTCGCGCGAATGCATTTTGGCCACGTCTTTCAAACGGGTTTTGTCCGCCGGGTTGTTGGTGTCGGCCGTGACGTTATCCCAGCAGGCAACCACTGCTTTCAAGCCCTTGTCGGCAAAAACGGTTCCAACACCGCCGCGGCCGGCCTGTTTATAACGGGCGCGTTTGCGCTTGGGGTCATACCAGGTAAAATTGAGGCAGCCAATCAAGGTGTTTTTAGCACCGGGGCCTGTTGATACCACCGAAATGTTTCGCGGTTTTCCCTGAGCGAAGTTGTCGGTTAAAACGGCGGAAAGCTCATAGGCGTTGTCCGGCAACCCGCGGGTCTCGAAAATCTGAACTTTTTGATTGACCCCGTCTATAAAAACGACAATTTCTTTTGCGCTTTTGCCCTGGATTTCCATGGCATCAAAACCTGAAAATTTGAGATACGGGCCGAAATAACCGCCGACATTGGAATCCATTGCCGAAGCGGTGGTCGGTGACAGGGTGGCGACAATGCTTTTGCCGGAACCCGGATAAATGGGCGTCCCGCCCAGCGGGCCGGCCGCGATACACAGGGCATTTTCAGGATCATTCCAGCGGGTGGAGGGCTGCACCGCATTCCACAGCAGCCAGAGATCATATCCTTTGCCGCCGATAAATGTTTTTTTGGTTTGCGGGGCCACCGGCTTAATTTCAATGCGGTGATCCGAAAGATTGATATATAAGGTCTGATCGGTGTAGCCGTTTACTATGCCCGGCCGCTGGTAATCGAACTTTTTTACTTCTTTCATCTGGTAGTCCGGCATGATGTTACTCCTTAAATTGGCTTCTGCCCGTGGTTACTGGCTTTTTTGAATAAAATCAAAGTTTTTAGTATACATTTAAGCGGATTTGCAATCAAGCCCCAATCTCTTAAAATCAGGAGATTTCAAATCCAGAAACCAGCAGCGAGATTTATTTGAGTGCCTCCTGTGCCTCAAATTTTCTGTAAAGCGAAAACTCATCTAAAATTATTTGATCATTTTCGGTGCATTGATTGGCGATCATCCGGGCAAGCACCTCCCCGGTACCCGGCCCCAGCATCAGCCCCTGACCGCACATGCCCGTGGCGTGCAGCAAACCGCCAATTTGGCGATTCCATCCCACCAGGGGAGAGCCGTCCGGGGTCATTGGATAAAGACCGCGCCAGATTCGGCGGACTCTTAAATTTTTTAGCCTCGGGATCAGGTGCACGATACGGGCGCAGACTTGAGGCAGAAAATCGGAGGTTTCCCTTTTGTCTGTTCCAATGATGGGCGGATCCGGGGTAATGCAAAAAATGACCTGCCCGTGAAGATTCTGGTAGAAATAAAAATTTTTAGATCCCGGTGCGGGGCGGATGTCTACTACCATGCATTTGAAAAAAGGCCTGACCGGTTCGGTGACTGCGGCTCCGTGGGATTCCGGAACCACCGGAAGATGGATGCCGATGGCCCGACACAGCTCTGTTGAAAAAGGTCCGGCGGTATCAATGACGATCGGTGCGGCATACTTGGCCTGTTCGGTTGCTACGCCACTGACGCGGTCCTTTTTAACGCTTATTTTGTGGACCCGCTCTTTGAAGTGAAATTCGACCCCCAGATCGACGGCCCGGCGATAAAATGCGTTTACGGCCAGTAATGGCGAGATTGAACCGTCATCCGGCGAGAACGTTCCGCCCCGTAACCCGCGGGTATTTATTCCGGGGATCAGTTGCTGCATTTTCTCAGGCCCCATGAAATCGATGTTCAATCTATATTTCTTCTGGATCGGCAGCAATTTTTTCAGCAGGCCTTCATCTTTCTTGCGATAAACCGGAAAGACATAGCCGCCCTTGAGCCATTCAATGGGATTACCGTGAAGGCTTTCCCAGGATGCAAAAATCTCGAGGGACCGCCGGCAGGTCAGAATTTTACCCGGATCTGAATGGGTGGCCCGAACACCGCCGATGGCATGTTTATTTTCGCCCTGGCCCGGTGAGGGATGCATGTCGATTACCCGTGTTCGGATGCCGAGTTCACCCAGCGCCAGGGCTGTCGGCACGCCCACCGATCCGGCCCCCACAATAATCGCGTCACTTGTTTTCATAGCGGCCCCCTGTGCGTGCTCCGGCCAGAACCCCGATCGGCACCTCAACAAACAGGGGCCGATCGACGCGATCCGTTACCGTGCCCGGATCAATACCTTCTTCTTGAAAAATCCGCCAGATCATCGGTCGGCAGGTCTTTGAGCCGCAGGCACCCATGCCGACCCGGGTTAAGGCTTTCAGTTGATTGATATCTCTGACGCCTTTGCGGATGGCCGCTCTGATTTCTCCGGCGCTGATGCGTTCGCAACGGCAGATGATGGCTTCATCCGGCGGCAATTCTTTTTCGTAAATCCGGGAAGGATCCATCTGTTTTTCCTGCACCCAGATCCCCATGGCGGCTTTGGCAACCGCTTTGTCGACTTTAAGCTTCACCAGCAAGGTATGCGGGTATTTGCGCCGGGTTGATATTTTTTCCACAGGATAATATCCCAGGATCGCCCCGTCCACATCGGTCACCGGGACTTTCTGTCCGACTTGAACCCGATCGCGCCAGATTTCATAGGGCAGCGTGACCCGCGGGTGCTCGGGGTCGTCGCGGTAATCGACCAGGATCATCGACAGGCCCGGGCAAACGGCCACACAGCTGCCACAGCCGGTACAGGCGTCCAAATCAGTGATATAGGGCAGACCGGTGAGTCTATCATGCTCGGTTCGAATGGCGTCGACCGGACAGACCGAGGTGCAGGGATTACAGGGCACTTCCTGATAGCAATGAAAAACCGGAAACACGCCGTGCTCCCGGGCCGGCTGTTTGCGGCTCACAGGGGGCCCGGGTTTTGATTTTAAAATTAAGGCCTTGCGGTTCCATTCCCGGGGGATTTCGCCGATAGGCAACCCCAACGACTGGGCGATTTTCAAACCCTCAATCTTGCCGGTGAACATCGCCGCCGACGCTTCGGCAATTTCCCTGGCGTCTCCGGCACAAAAGACATCCATTCCCCATTGCTGCGCTTTTAAATAAAATTCGTTGACTTCGGCCAGGCCGACGGCAATCAGCACGGTATCCACTTTAAAAGTTTTGTTCGTATCTGCAACAACGTTCCAATCATGATCCAGCCGGGCAACAGTGACCGATTCCACTTTATCCGATCCAGCGGCAGCCACGACGGTATGGCCGGTTAAAATCGGCACTCCCAGCCTTTTGAGTTTGTCGGCATGAACCTTGTAGCCGCCGACCTGCGGCAACGCCTCAACAAGCCCCGCCACCTCAATGCCGGCCTGGATGGCATGATAGCCGGCAATGAGCCCCACATTGCCGCCACCGACGATGAGCACTTTTTCCGACGATTTTATCAGATCGCGGTTGACCAGCGTTTGAAACGCACCGGCACCGTAAACCCCTGGTAACGTGTTTCCCGGAAATGACAGCATCTTCTCTCTGGCGCCGGTGGCGATCAATAGCTTTTCAGGCTTAATTTGTATGTAGCGGCTATTTTTAACACCGCTGACGGCACCGATGATTTTATCTGAAAAAACACCGACTGCTGTGGTATTTAGCCAGATCTCAACCGACTCGAGTTTGTTTATTTCCTGCTCTAAAATGGCAGCGATTTCAAAACCCCGGGTTCCGGCGTAGGAATCTTCAACCGAGCCGAAAAATTTATGGGTTTGCAGAACCAGTTTGCCGCCGGGGCGGTCTTTATCATCGATGATCAGTGTTTCAACGCCGAGCTTGCCCAGTTCCACTGCCGCTGCCAGTCCCGCCGGGCCGGCACCGACGATTAAAACGTCCACTTTTCTGGTAGCTGCCGATCGGATCCGGGGCTCGGTGTCATCTTCCGGCAGCTTGGGCAAACCTTCAACGCTTTCGACGATCATGGCCTGCACCAGGGGCGTCATGCACGACTTGACCGGACGACCATCGGCAACCACCAGGCACTGGGAGCACTGGCCATTGGCGCAAAAGATGCCCTGCGGACTGTTATCCTTAGGGTGGTGGCCGAATATGTGGATGCCGTGGGCAAAAAGAGCAGAAGATATCATTTCGCCTTCATACCCGGTCAGCTTTTTTCCGTTCCAGCTGAAGGTGACCTTTTTTTTATCGGGAATCTCAAGAAT
>Ga0209742_10000268_pt1 | contig 28820 bp, 24 predicted proteins | sample DeeMarSeWOR38_10_FD_187462 | JGI IMG/M metagenome (GOLD analysis project Ga0209742, IMG submission 187462) | Marine sediment microbial communities from White Oak River estuary, North Carolina - WOR-3-8_10 (SPAdes) (version 2) | ecosystem: Environmental > Aquatic > Marine > Intertidal zone >... | reverse complement strand
ATTTCGCGACCCAAAAGCCCGCTAGACATTCCCCCCCTTTATTAAAGGGAGATTGAGGGGGATTTATTAAAAATGAAGGGGACTAATTAACTACTACACCAGCTTAACGAGTTGCTCAAGAATCGCGGCGACTTTTTTCATACCACCAGACAGTTCGGCGACAATTTCTTTCATGGTAATCTCACCCTCACCCCGGCCTGCCGCCCAGTTGGCAACAACCGCACAGGTGGCATAATCCAGTTTCAGTTCACGCGCCAGCGCCGCTTCGGGCATGCCAGTCATACCGACAATGCCGCAGCCATCGCGTTCCAGTCGATTAATCTCGGCGGCGGTTTCCAGACGCGGCCCCTGCGTGGCCGCATATGTCACACCATCAACTATGGAAACATTGGCCGCAGCAGCAGCCTGCAGTATCTTTTGCCGCAATGCATGAGAATACGGGTAACTAAAGTCAATATGTACAACCTGCTTTAAGCCCTCTTCAAAAAATGTATTCATGCGTGACCAGGTATAATCAATGATTTGATCAGGCACCACTAATACACCCGGCCCCATGTCGTTACGAATACCGCCAACGGCTGCAACTGCAAACACGCATTTCGCGCCGGCTTCTTTTAATGCCCAGAGATTCGCCCGATAGTTGACTTTATGTGGCGGAATAGTGTGACCATAACCATGACGGGGCAGAAACATGATATCCTTTCCGAACAACTGACCATGCGACAATGGACCGGACGGTTCGCCATAGGGTGTATGCACGATCTCACGATCGCTGATATTCAGCGACTCCAGTTTCGTCAGCCCGGTACCGCCAATGATTGCCAAATCTGCCACATATCCTCCAGAACGTTAGGAATACAAAGATTATTAACTTTCAGGTTCTACCAACTTATTTCGGGCCATTGCGAGCCAACGGCGAAGCAATATCAATGCGCAGAAAAATAGAGTGTTACGGCTTACTGAGATAACCCTCAAAATGACAAAACGTAACGCTACTCATCCACCGCGTAGATACCTGGTACATTGCGCAGGTAACCCTTGTAATCCATACCGTAACCAAACACATAACGGTCTTCAACATCCAGTCCGATAAAGTCTGCGGTGGACAGGCTTTTGCGATCGTGCAGCTTGTTGACCAGCACTGCAGTCCGTACCGATGCAACATTTTCCGCTTCGCAGTACTTAGTCAATTCCTGCAGTGTAATCCCCTCATCCAGGATGTCATCGATAATCAGCACATGACGCCCGGCAAGGGGCTTATGGGGCCTCGAAATCCAGTTGAGATCACTGCCTCGGGTCTTACCGGCATAACGCGTGGCGTGAATATAATCATAATCCAGCGCAAAATCGAGTCGAAGCAGCAAACCGCCGGTAATAATCAATCCGCCATTCATCACACATAGCAACAATGGCTCAAGCTGACCCAATTGTGCGGTGATCTCTTCTGCCATGCGATCAATGGCATGCTCTACTTCAACTTTGTTGTAACAACAATGGGCAGCAGCCATTACGTCAGCGGCTTCTTTGGCGGTAATGGTCATAAGCGTGTACTTTTATGATTTTGATATCGTGTAATATCCATATTCAATATGCGCAACCGTAGCAAAGATTAATAAGTAAATGTAACTGTGTTTTCATCCATGGCTTCACTGATCACGTAGGCGCCGCCTACGGTTTCGCTTACTTCAGGTATCAGGTCATCACCCCATAGTTCGATGGTTGGCGTGCACACCTTGAACCTGGCACCGGCTTCATGCGCTTCCTTCATGATATCGTAAACCGTTTTCTCTGCACCTTCTTGCACATAAAGCTTTTCCGCGACACCTTTCTTTGCCAGCTGCCCCGAGTTACCGGTGAAAATTATTTCCACATCGTATTCCATTGCCGCCGCCACAGTCGCCTGAAAAAAAGGCGCCCCCAGCTCCGGTCCGTTTTTCGGATCTGTATTTACCATTATTATTAAAAGCTTGTCGGCCATCGTTAGCCTCCTGTATTAATTACAGCAATAGTGAATACACAGCAACTGTCAATCGACATTGACAACACCTTGCGTCTGCAGTTGAACCGGTTCCGGCACATGCAATGTTGATGTCGGAAACGCACATTCTGCACCGTGATCAGTGATGATCTGATAAATTCTGAATAATACGTCCTGTTTGACTTCGTGGTACTTTATCCAATTAGTAGTATGCGTAAAACAATAAACAAAAAAGTCCAGTGAAGAAGCGGCAAACTTGTTGAAATTCACTATTAGGGTTTGCGACTCATCAATTTCCTGATGTTCTTTCAACATGGTTATCACATCCTTGATAATGCCATCCAGTCTGGCTGCGTCATCATAGCGAACACCGACTGTCTCGTAAATTCTCCGATGAGACATGCGTGACGGATTTTCCACTGCAATACTGGTAAAGGTTGAGTTTGGGACGTAGAGCGGCCGTTTGTCAAAGGTGCGAATGACCGTTAAACGCCAGCCAATATGTTCCACAGTGCCTTCAATATCACGATCCGGGGAGCGTACCCAGTCACCGACAGAAAAAGGCCGGTCCAGGTAGACCATCAGACCACCGAAGAAATTCGCCAACAAATCACGTGCGGCAAAACCAACGGCAATACCGCCAACACCGCCAAATGCCAGTACACCGGAAACGCTGAAACCCAGGGTTTGCAGTCCCACCAGGGCGGCGGTAATCATCACTGACAGGCGTAATAGCTTGGTAACCGCATGCACCGTGGTGATATCCAGCGGTTCACCCCGGGACTCACGGTCAGCGATGATGCCCTTCTCCGCCTGACTGATGAAGCGCACCAGAAACCAGGTGAGAGCGACAATGATCAGGATATTAAATACGGGATCGACATAGTCGGTGAGAATAGACTTGGTCTGACGTCCGGCAATATCCGCCGCAAGGTAAATGCCGGTGCTCCAGATGATAAGACTGAGCGGTTTGATGATCGCGAAAATCAGCGCATCATCCCAGTAGTTCCTGGTTTCGGCGAATTTTTTCGCAATACGATGAATAATTTTGCGTTGAAAAAAATCAAAGAACAGTGCGGCCAGCACGATAGCAAAAATCTGCATGATCCAGGCGGAATCTTTGCCTATATTGAGAAATTCAAAATCTGACACGATGGTCTCTCTTGCCTTATTCTTAACTTATTGTCGTCTGACTTTTGGCTTGTGCGCGACTGACCTGGCATTTCCCTTTTCCAGGATGGTCATCAGCGTGTTATTTTGAATGATTAATTAGTAACTATATATATCACTAATCGATAGTTTGTTGTTACACGTCAAGTTCCAGCGTATCTCCGGCCGCCAGATCATCGACCATTGCCACGGCCTGCTTCCATTGTTCTTCCTTGAGCAGTTGCTGGCGATTGACATAATGCCGACCATGCATGCGCGCCAGGCGCACGTGAGATACTGGATTGTCCAGTTTGCCCAGGTTGTCCAGTACTTTTGTCGCAGCATCAGGGTCGTTACATACCAGCGCCATATCGCAGCCGGCATTAAGCGCCGCCCTGGCACGGTCCACAACATCGCCCGCCACGCTGGCACCTTCCATGCTGAGGTCATCACTGAAAATCACGCCCTGGAATTCCAGTTGATTGCGCAAGACTTCATTCAACCAGAAGCGGGAAAAGCCCGCAGGATTTTTATCCACCGCTGAATACACCACATGCGCGGGCATAATACCCGCCAGGCCGTTTCGAATCAGGCGTGCAAAGGGCACGATGTCGTAAGTATTAATATCTTCAAAGGAACGTTCATCCACCGGACAGGCAACATGTGAATCAGCCTTTACTGCACCGTGTCCCGGGAAGTGTTTGCCAGTCGCCGCCATGCCGGCTTTTTGCATGCCACGAATATATGACACCGCCAGGTCAGCCACCGTATCGGGATCGTGACCAAAAGCCCGGTCGCCGATGACGTCACTGACACCGCGCTCAACATCCAGCACCGGCGCGAAACTGAAGTCCACACCCACAGAGCGCAGTTCGATGGCCATCAACCAGCCACAGGTTTCCGCCATCTGCTTGGCCTGCTTCTTGTCCTTTTGATACCTGTCACCAAGCCTGGCTGTTGGCGGCAGCGCGGTAAAACCTTCGCGAAAACGTTGTACCCGGCCACCTTCATGGTCAACCGATACCAGCAAGTGCGGTGACTTCACGTTGTGGACTTTTTCTATCAGGTCCGTGATTTGCTCCGGTGATTCATAGTTGCGGGTAAACAGGATGACTCCGCCGACCAGCGGATGTTGCAACATTTCTTTCTCTTCAGGTTCCAGCCGGGTACCTTTGAGATCAACCATTACAGGGCCTAGTGACATAGCATTCATCTCTTTAACAAGAATTCAATAACAATAACTGATTAACAATATACAATAGTCGTTGATAAGTATTCTTTCCAATCAAGGTCCGTCTGAAAATGATTTCAGGTGGTGACACGCAGGCGCACATCAAAATAATCCCGAATACGATCGCCTACCAGATTAACCGCCAGCACCACTAACATCAACGCGATACCCGGAGCCAACACCATGTGCGGCGCCACCAGCAAATAACGTGCGCCGTCCCGTATCATACTGCCCCAGGACGCTTCCGGTGGCTGCACGCCCAGGCCGAGAAAAGACAACCCGGCTTCCGCGATAACAATACCGGCAATACCAAAACTTGCTTCTACTATTATAGGCGCCAGAATTAACGGCAATATATGCCTGGTGAAAATAGTTGTTGATGGGCTACCCAACGCCACCGCGGCCTGAATATGTTCCCGCTGCTTGACGCTAAGGACCTGCGCTCGCGTCAAACGCGCAAAGCCTACCCAGCCCACCGTACTCAGAGCAATGACGACGTTCTCGATACCGGGCCCCATGATACCTGCCAGCGCAATGGCCAACAGAATGCCGGGAAAGGCCAGAAAAATATCGATGATTTGCACTATCAGCTGATCGAACCAGCCACCATAATACGCACTCACCATACCTAATGTAACGCCGATGATCAGCGATACGATGACAACCCATAAAGCCACCAGAAACGACGTTTGGGCACCCAATACGATACGATCAAATATTGGCCGACCCAGATCATCATAGCCCAGAACACTGGTCTCGCCCGGAGGTAATAGTATTTTTGTGAGATCAATCTCGTTTGGTTGCAATGGTAATAACGGGCCCAGCAACGCCAGCAGGCACCAGCAACCAATCACGGCCAAAGGCCACTGCGCAAGCCGGTGCAATAGTTTCTGCCAGCCTTTCATTATTCCGTTTCTCCAAGACGAACGCGCGGGTCAAGCACGCTGTATAGAATATCGGTCACGATGTTTACCAGCACGTAACTGAGACTGATCAGCAATATACAACTTTGTACCAGGGGGTAATCGCGGGTGTGAATGGCTTCGATGGTGAGTTGCCCGATGCCGGGCCAGGAAAACACCACCTCCGTGATCACCGCACCTGCTAACAAAGCGCCCAGTTGCAGACCCAACAAGGTGATGATGGGCAACATGGTATTGGGCATGGCATGGAGTAATATCGTGCGGAACCGGGACAATCCTTTGGCCCGCGCGGTACGGATGTAATCTTCATTGATCACTTCCAGCAAGGTGGCGCGCACCATCCGTGACAGGATGGCGGCCATCGCCGTACCCAAAGTCAGTGCCGGTAATATCACTGAGTCCGGTGACTCGCGGCCGCTTACCGGCAGCCAGCCAAGGTACATGGCAAACAATAAAATCAACAACGGTCCCATCAAGAAATTGGGAATGGATACACCCAGTAGTGACACGGTCATCGCCGCGCGATCCCAGCCGGTATTTCTATGTAATGCCGCCATGATGCCCAGCGGTAACGCAATCACTATGGCGAATAGCAACGCCACCAGGGTCAACTCCAGTGTCGCCGGTATATGTGCCAGCAGAATGTCGATGATGGGCTGTTTGGAATGCAGGGATTGGCCAAGATCAAAACGCATCAGGTGATAGAGATAGTCTAGCCATTGCACTAACAATGGCCGATCAAGGCCCAGCGCATGTCGCAGGTTTTCCCGGTCAGCGACGCGCGCGGATTCACCCAGCATGACTTCCACCGGGTCACCGGGGATAAGGTGAATCATGAAAAATACCAGGCTGGTGACACCAAATACTACAATGGCAGCACTGGCAAGGCGGGTAACCAGGAAGTGTCCCATAATGTTAAGCGATATTTGCCTTATTTATTCGTGCCCCATAGGTGCGCTCCTGCAAAACCGCGTTCGCGTCTCAACGCTCCTACAAAATCACCCTGTTGGTGGGAGCGGGGCTGTGCACCGCGAATAATGGCGTCACGTTAATTACTCTATTCATTCGCGCCCCGCAGGTGCGCTCCGACTGTTAACTCTAAAGCATCCACTCTTTGATAAATTTATCGTAAAGCGCCTGATCGCTGGTCGTAGCACCTCGGCGCTCGCAAATAGTCGCCGCAAATTCCAGTGCGCGCTCCAGGATAGTGGCTAACGGCCAGCCATGTGTTAAGCCCAGTATTGATACCGACGCAAACGCATCACCGGCACCTACGGTATCCACCACATCAGCAGCAACCGGCGCCCCGGAAATCATGTCGTCGCGGGTCACACAAAACGCACCTTGATCACCCTGGGTTACAATGAGCATTTGCAGGTCGAATTGCTCCAGCATTTCCCTGGCATATTCAAACAGCCCGGTAGTGCTATCGTTATCCACTTCCATAATAGTTAGCAGTTCGTCTTCGTTGAGCTTGACCCAGCTGGCCTGCGACAGCGACTGGCGCACATCATCGCGCTGCCACCAGGGTGCGCGCAGATTGATATCCACAAACGCGGGAAGCATGGCGGTTTCCAGCACTTTATCCAGCATGAGACGGGAGCGCGGCGTCCGGGTTAACAGCGATCCGTGATATAGTAACGAATAATCCTTAGCACCCAATACTTCGATGACCCGATCGGCGTCAATAAAGTCGTAGGCCTGTTCTGCGCGAATGTCGTAACTTGGTTGACCCTGTTCAAGGCTGATTGTCACCCGCCCCGTAGGATGCTGACTATCAACCTGGATGCCGTGAGTATCCATGCCCCACTCGCGCATATTTTCCAGCACCATTTTGCCGTGCTCATCATTACCCACGCCGGAGATCATCAGCGGTGACAGACCAAAGCCCTGCAAATGCCAGGCAACGTTGAATGGCGCACCACCTAAAACTGCAGCGTCATCCGGAAAACAATCAAATAAGACTTCGCCAATAATCACGGGTTGCGTACTGTCAGCAATACTCACAGGTAACTCCCTTTTTAAAAACTGCTGTTACTTATGGATTAAATCTAACTGCGCCAGAAGCATTTATCAACGCTTTTCAAAAAACAATAAAACACGGTATTTGCCTAAGGCTCCTGTTGCAGAACACTTTCTGACAATGGCCGGTACTGCAAAGCATAAAACATTTCAAGATAACGCCGGGTTTCATCCCGCTCCAGGTTGGTGACATACTTCCAGAAACCATAAATGCGTGACAGGGTCATCATGCGTTCCGCGTATAAACTCCAGGTGTACCGTTGTTCCACCCGCTGCAAGCCGCCGTTGGAAATCTGTTCCCAGTACGACGCATCATCCCGGCATTTTTCAAAAAACTCTGCAATCAAATTCGCGGAGTTATCGCCATGGTTGGGGTCAATGTGAAAACCGGATTCCCCGTGTTCGATAATTTCCAGTGGTCCACCAAAGCGAGTGGCAAAGGTGGGCAAGCCACTACTCATGGCCTCTATCACTGTCAGACCGAAAGCTTCAAACAAGGCGGGCTGCACGAATATGCCGCGCCGATCCGCGATGTAACGATACAACTCACCGCTCAGCTGTTTGTCCAGTCGCTTGCCGATCCAGCGTACCTGGTTATCCAGTCCATATTGCGTCATCAGTTCGTGCATGCGATGAATTTGTGCGCGCTCATCCTCATCGGACGAATTTTCCGCGTCAATGTAACCAGCTACTGCGACCAGGTTTGCCACATTGCGTAATCTTTCGTTACGCCCATACCATTCCGCCAAACCGGTAATGTTCTTGATGGTATCCAGGCGAGCCATGGTAAAGATAATTGGCTTGTCCGGATCTTCCAGATGCCCACGAATGTCACCACTATGCTCATCATCAAAAATCATCTGGGTTATATCGTCATGCAACCCATGCAAGCGGCGCTCACTGTTACGAAAAGTAAAATAGACTTCGGCGTCTGCACCTGGCGACACAATATTAAACTTGGGATCATAGACGTCAATGCCGTTTACGACGCGATATAAGTCCGGCATGGTAAACGCACTATAACTTTCATATTGCCCGACGCTCTCATCATTGCCGGCGATTTCCTGATAAGTACTGGTAATAATAAAATCCGCCGCGTTCATGGCAACCAGGTCGGCGGTAAACTGGCAGGAGAAATGATATTGCGCTTCGTTGCTTTGCCAGTAGAGATCCGAAAAAAGGTATTTGGTTTTTTCCAACGCATGCGCGATATTGCACTGGGTGACTTGAAGTTTTTGTGCCAGCAACGTAGCCACCAAATTGCCGTCAGAATAGTTGCCGATAATCAAATCCGGCCGCCCACCCAGCTCAGCCAGCAATTCATGACCGACCTCTTCTGCATAACGCTCCAGATAGGGCCAGATTTCAAAACGCGAAATCCATTGCTGAACCACTTCACCTGTTTCATGCCGAAAGGGAATACGCAAAATGCGCGCGTTGCGCGTGCCAATAATGGATTCCACGCGCTGGTCACAGGTAGTACCCTGCGCTTCCGGAATAAGCCGTGTTACCACGACGATTTGCGGTTCAATGTCCAGCCCCTGCTCCGACAAACGGGAACGCATTTCTTTTTCCAGTGCGCGCACCTGGTCCAGGATATACACTACCTGTCCGCCCGTATCCGGTAATCCTAATACGTTGGATTGCCCAAAGAATCCATGCGGCGAGAGCACCGCAAGACTGAAGATCATGGGGATGCGACCTAAAAACTTTTCCAGGTTCCCAGGTTCCGGCGCTTCCAGAATATCGGACAATAGCACAATGGTATTACGCATGCGCGCGGCAGTATTGCCCCAGCCCGTTTCAAAGCCCAGACTTTGCAGCACATGTTTCACATCATCCCACCTGGCATCATCGCTCTGCGTCGCGAGATAGTCTTCCGCGCGGCGCAGTGCCGCGGTTAGCGCTGGCACGTCGGTGATGCGGTCATTTAACATCAGTTGCTGACCGTTATATTGATGCACACTGAGAAAATCCAGCAATTTGCGGTCGCCGTGGCCGAGCGATTGAAACAACTGGCTGGATAAACGGCGGTTGAGAAACTCCACACCACGGCCGATAGAACGGGCTTCGCGCATTTTCGGAAATTCCCGGTTAAAAGGTCCGAGGTCCAGTTCCAGTGGCCATCTCGCAACGTTGTCTGTGTCAGTAACGATACGCTCCTTGAACGCCAGAAACTCGGATACAGATATCTCCTGATATTCCAGGGCTTCCACGTGTAATCGCACGTAAACCCAACGCCCGATGCGCTCGCGCACGGCAAAGTAAATCCAGGGGTCCTCCAGTATCGCCTCCTGACAACAGACGATAAATCGCTTGAAGGTTTCCGTACAAATACCTTTACCTCTGCCTGCCTGGTCACAATGGGCTTCGAACACATCCCATAAATCGGAATGCAGTAAAAACGACCGATCCAGAGCGAAGTAAGCGCGGAATAATAAATAAACCTGATCTCGATATTGCTTGATGATATCGCTTAACAGTTCCAGCATAAGATACTCTTGTTAGTTGATATTTGTTAAGTGGTGGTTGAATTTATTAAGTGATTATTATCGTGGCTGTTTTGATCGCGAACATCCATTTGCCAGTTAATCTGACAGCTCATCCACAACAGACCATTCCTGTAATTCACCCTGGTCATCTGCGGGCGGAAAAAGGTCATCGAGAAACCCATAAAATTTTATTCCTTCAATAATACCGTTAGCGTAGGATTGACTGGCAAAATAAATAAGGTCGCGGTCTTTAAGTTTTGCCAGTTCCTTGCTGTAGTTACCCACCACCACGCCCAGTGTATTACCTCTTAACATTTCTTCATCATTCCCGGAGTCTCCGGTGACCAGGATGCGCTCCGGTCCAATGCCCCATTTCATGCCAATATAACGCACCGCCAACCCTTTCGACGCGCGAATGGGCATGCAGTCGAGATAGGCATGATGGGAATAAACCAGCTTGACATGTATATCATGCTGACGCAGATAGGCGCTGATTTCCCGCATTGGCGGAACTTTGCTAGGGTTGACGTTGTAACTGATTTTGTATTCCCGTTGCTCGGATGCCGGCTGCATTTTTAACCCGGGAAACTGCTTCATCAGTTTTCTAATAGTGGCCGGTTTCCAGCGATAGTTGATGTGTTTCTGCCAGTCGGCATCTTCCACCATACGATGGCCATAGTGGATTTCACTACCCACCGAGGTAATAAACAGATCCGGTGTCGGGATGTTGTTTTTTTCCAGCACCTTGACGGTGCTTTCGATATTGCGCCCCGTCGCCACACCAAAACCCACTTTACCCTGGGCGCTGTTGATAAGATCCAGCAAATGATCCAAAGCGCCCTGGTCACCGAGTAGCGTGTTATCAACATCGCATACCAGCAAGCGATCCACGGTGGGCAGACGGTTTTTCTTGCTCGCCGACACATCGGTAACACGCCGGGATTTCTCTACGACATTCTGCACGGCTTCTATATATTTTTTGACGTGGCTTTCCCAGGCATAGTGTTTATACACTCCGGCGATGCCACTTTGCGACATTTTTTCCCATTGTGTTTTGTTGGTCAGTACTTTCAACAACGCTTTGGCAATATCATGACTATCCAGTGGATCGACCAACAAGCCATTCTTGCAGTTACCGATAATGTCCCGTGGACCACCGTCGTGCGTTGCCACAATCGGCACACCACTGGCGGCCGCTTCGATTAACGTCAAGCCAAACGGCTCGGTGAAAGCCGGATTAACAAACACACCTTTAGAGTACGCCGCAAGCCGGTATAAGTCCGCAACATCGTCCGGTTTATGATGTTTGGGATAGGCAACATGGCCATACAGGTCATACTTGTCGACTAGTTTTAAAATTCCGGATAACACCGATTGCGCACCTTTATCCATGGTGTCGATATCATCACGGTTGCCCGCGACAATGACCAGGTTTGCCAGTTTTTGCAGCTCCACTGTTTCGCCATAAGCATGAATTAAAGCAGCGATATTTTTGCGCTCGTCCGGCCGAGAAATGGCGAGAATCATGGGGCGCCCGGGATGCTTTAAAAAACGATCCAGGTCTGGCTTGATGGGTGCTTTGTTTACCTTATCTGCTTCCAGCGGGTGGAAACGTTCCAGATCAACGCCGGGCGGAATCACCATCATGCGCCGCGGCTGGTAGTTGTCGTAGAGTTCGTATTGCTGTTCGACTTCCTGACGCGTACTGGTCACTACCAGGTTCGCATTACCCAGGGTTATCTCTTCGGCCTCTATACGATGTGAGATGTTGTACTGCGATTCGATCGTCGATGCTTTACTGCCTTTTTCCAGCAGGCGTTGTTTTTTCACTCGACCCAGCGAATGACCAGTGAAAATTAATGGCACACCCAGTAGCTGCACCATGCGAGTACCCACATAACCGGCGTCGGCGTAATGAGCATGAACGATATCCGGCACCCGTCCGACGCTACCCAGGTGTTTCAATACGTTGTCAACAAACACATCCAGGTGTGGCCACAACACTTCCTTGCGCAGATAGCGCCGCGGACCGCAGGGCAAGCGAACAATAGTCACCTTGTCACTCAGGACTTCATGATGTTCGGCATAGTCAGGATCGACTTTTTGATCAATGACACGACGGGTGATCAGGTCAACACGCTCAACGGCGGGATGCTTGCCCAGTGCACGCGCGAGTTCCACCACGTATTTTATTTGTCCACCGGTATCTGAATCACGCCCCAGTTCCCAGTTATCCCCGCGAACCAATCCGTGAATACTGATAAGTGCTATATACAAGCCTTGCCGGGGCTCTTTCATTCGTTTTCCTGGTTTAAATTTTTTTATACTGACGAATCGAAAACATTTTGTTTTTAATTCGTGCTGTGTTAGTTCGTTACGTTGTTGAAACGATGTTGTTAAAATTTATACTTTTTATGTAGCAGCGGAACTCACTTCGGTAGAATCATAGGACAGGCGATAACCCATGCTCGAGACGGCCTCCAGCTTCCAGCTTTCATCTTCATCGACGCGCAATTTCTTGCGCAGGCGGCTGATATGGATATCCACCGTTCGGGTACTGATTTCTGCGTTACGCCCCCACACATTGGCCAGCAAATCGGCGCGGGTACGCAACTGATTGACATTTTTAAACAGGTAGTACGCCAGTTTAAATTCCTTGGGCGTTAATTTGATTTCCTCGCCCCGATAAATAATTTTGTGTTGCGAGTTATCGACTTCATACTCGCCGATTGTAATCTTGGCGTTCGACTGTGGCGAGAACTTGGCCCGCCGTTGCAGAGTGCTGATACGCGCCAGCAATTCCTTGCGATCAACCGACTTGGAAATGTAATCATCCGCACCGAGGTGCAGGATCTTGGCAATGTCGTCAGTGGCATCGCGGAAGGTCATGAAGATGATGGGTATTTCCCATCCCAGATTGTTGCGCGCCCAACGCAGCACATCGTCGCCATTGATATCTGGCAACACCCAGTCGATAATGAGTAAATCGAATTCTTCATTACTGGCATTATCGATAAACGTTTTTCCGCGCGGGAACACCTTACAGGCATGACCGGCCTTCTCAAGCCACACCGAAATGAGCTTGGCCTGACTGGGATCGTCTTCGATGATTGCGATGTACATATGGATAGTCTAGTACAGATACAAAATATTTACAGAAAGGATACATTAAAGATACAGATTTGTCACAATTTCCACAGCAACTTACTGAATTTCATAATATTTCCACAATTGGTCGTATTTTGTACTACCTGCAAAAGTGTGACCTATGCACGCTCCTCCAGCTGTTCCCAACGCTGATAGGCTTGCTCCAGCTCGGCGTTAAGTTCTTCCAGACGTTGCAAACTGGTTTTGATATGGCGTTGCTCCTGCTGATAGAAATCACTCTGCCCCATCTGTTGTTCCAGCTGCTGCTTTTCCGTTTCCAGGCTTTCAATTATCGCGGGTAACTGTTCCAGCTCCCGCTGCTCTTTGTAAGACAGTTTTTTCTGTACCTCGGACCTGACAACCTGGACCACCGGTTTCTTCTTTGCCGTGACGGGCTCAGCAACGACTTTCTTATCTTTATCAAGCGCTTTTCCAGTATCTGCAGACTTACCGTGATGCTGCGCGTACCAGTCACTGTAACCGCCAACGTACTCTTCGATGACGCCATCACCTTCAAACACCCACACGCTGGTTACGATATTGTCCAGGAATGCCCGATCATGACTTACGAGAATAATTGTGCCTGAAAACTCACTCACCAGTTCCTCCAGCAGCTCGAGACTTTCCACATCCAGATCGTTAGTGGGCTCATCCAGAATCAGCATATTGGCCGCTTTGGTGAACAGGCGCGCCAGCAACAGGCGATTTTTTTCACCGCCGGACAGAGCGCGCACTGGCGACTGTGCACGCTGCGGTAAAAACAAAAAGTCCTGCAGGTAACCAATGACGTGGCGACTTCTGCCGTTAATCGTGACGTAGTCTGTACCGAGACCAAGGTTATCAATCACGCTTTTATCCGGTTCCAGTTGTTCCCGTTGTTGATCAAAGTACAACGGTTGCAAGTTAGTGCCCATGTCAATGGTGCCGGATTGCGGTTGCAACTGATTCATGAGCAATTTGATTAACGTGCTTTTACCACAACCATTGGGCCCTACAATCCCGATACGATCGCCGCGCATGATGCGCGTGGTGAAATGTTGAATGACCGGACGGCCATCGGGATAGGCGAAACTCACATCTTCCAGCTCCGCGACCAGTTTGCCTGACGTTTGCGAAGATTCCAGGTTCATTTTGACATTGCCGGTGAGTTCGCGGCGTTGTGAGCGTTCCTGACGCAAGGCTTTCAGCGCACGTACCCTTCCTTCATTACGGGTGCGCCGGGCCTTGATACCCTGCCGTATCCAGCGTTCTTCTTCCGCGAGTTTTTTATCAAACTTGGCATTCTGGATTTGTTCTTCTTCGAGGGCTTTCTGTTTTGCGGCTTCATATTTAGCATAGTTGCCCGGATAGCTCGTCAGTGTGCCACGGTCCAGTTCCACGATACGCGTGGCAAGATGCTGCAGGAACAAGCGGTCGTGGGTGACGAAAATTATCGAGCCACGAAAACTCATGAGAAACTCTTCCAGCCACTGGATGCGTTCGATATCCAGATGGTTCGTTGGCTCATCCAGTAACAAAAGATCGGGGTCACTGACCAGCGCCTTGGCGAGCAACACACGCCGTTGAGTACCGCCCGACAAGTCGGCAAACAAATCATCCACAGGTAAATCGAGCTGTGAACAGACAGTGGAAATTTTCTGGTCCAGACTCCAGCCATCATGGTGCTCAAGTTGTTGTTGCAGTCGCGCCAGTTTCTTCAATAGCGCCTCGTTATCGCTGGTTTCGCCGGCAACCTGATGGGATACCTTATGATACTCCGCCAGTAGCTCACCCGCCTTCGGCAAACCACTGGATACCACGCTGTAAACGTCCATGCCCGGATGTTCGCTGATTTCCTGGGTGAGATAGGCAATGCGCAAACCCGCGCGATACCATACATCGCCGCTATCGATAGCTGCCTGTTTGGCAATCACATTGAGTAAGGAAGTTTTACCAGTGCCGTTACGGCCAATGATACAAATGCGTTCATTATCATCAACCTGGAGTTCCACTTTATCCAGTAAATGATGAACACCGTAAGCAAGGCAGGCGTTGGTGAGTTTGGCAAGCAGCATGAAAAGAAAACAGTCTGTTAACTAAAAGATCCAGCAGTATACAGGAAACCGACTCCCACCAGAATAATGATAGTGCCGTTGTTGTTTAGATAATGCCATGGAAGCAGAAACGCGTAGACAAATAATAGTAACCTTAACAAGGTGACGGCTGAAGCCGCATTACCGCCCTGTAAACCGTATGGTCTCAGTGGCTGGAATTCTCAGGCCAACATCTCTCTTAAGCGACTCTTAAGCAAATCGTAATCGTCCATTCATCAGGGAATCCTCTAAAACATCGAAAGCAAATGAAACAGCAAGATACTTAAAGAAGTTTTTTAACTAGACAACCAATAGGAGATTAAATGATGAACTACTCAATTAACCGTATCGCGAATGTGGTCGTCGGTAGCGGTCTGATCATTGCCACAATGATCGCCAGTACAGCCCCGCTGGGGGTCATGGCTGTGTTGCCCTTGATTGGTGCGAGCCTGGTACTGGTCGGCGTGTATGATGAAAGCCCCATTTCAGGATTGGCTACGAAAGCAGCCACTGCTGCCAAGTCCAAACTGAGCAATGGTGCTTCCCATGTTCGCACCCAAGTTACCGCGTAATCGCAAGCAAAGCCAATTTGGCATAACAGCCAATTAGATCCCTTCCCATTATCGCAATGGGGAGGGATTCATTTACTTCGCAATGGATCTTTCGCAGAACTAAAAATCAAAACTGATGGCGTCAAGCACGGAGTGCGAGTCCGGGTATCCAAGTAAGCGATGCCCGATAATCAATGCGGCTGCGGTCCAGGTTTGATTGTAGTTAGCGCGCCGTCCGATCAATGTGCCTTTTCGGCCATCATAATATTCCGGCCAGTGGTGTCCCATTAATTTTTCCTGGGCGAGTTCCTGGGCTTTTGATGCCAGATCACCCCGATGAGTGCGTAGCGCCGCCCCGACAAACGCCCATAGCAAGCAGGGCCAGTTACCGCCATTGTGATACGACCATGGTACATTTTTGGGATCACTACCGGTGGTATGCGCCCATTTCTCACCCGTCACTGCGGGGAAAACAATTTTCAACGGCATATGCCCCACCAGCTCATCCCAGTGTTCCTCATATAGATGCATGATCTGGGCAGCCTGATCTTCAGTGGTCAAACCAAACAATATGGCCAGCAGGTTGCCCAGGGAAAAGAACCGGAAATCGATGCGACCGGGCCCGAGATTACCCACCAGATAACCTGCGTTTTCAGGCACCCAGCCATCGATCCAGTCCGGAATGGTTTCCGGATATATATTCAACAGGTTTACCGCATCAAGTCCGAACTCTTCGCTGTGAAAGCGGTGAATTTCGTTCAAGCGTTCCTGGTCCAGCCAGAAGAAAATGCGCACATAAGAACGCAGGGTTTGCAGACGTTTTTTGCAGGTCTGCAGCAGCGCCTGATTATCCGCATCCGGTTTTAATAATTCCAGCGCGGTGCGCAACATGCCGAAAAACAGTGCCTGGATTTCCAGCGGATGTCCGTAGACACCCATACGCCGGTCAATCATGAATGAGGCATCCGGCACCAGCATCGCCGGTGAGGTCTCAAAACTTTCATGTAAATATAAGCGCAGAATCGAACGCATGCTTTCCTGCATGGTATCGCTGTGAGCAAGACTTGTGTCGCCAGTCACCTGAACATAGGCGCGCAGCAACAGCATCCACCACATGGCGGAATCAACCGGCGCGACACGGCCAATGGCGCGATCACCAAAATCTGCTGATAAGACCTGGTCGCCGGGATCGTCTTCACCAGGCACATGGAAACTGGCGGGCATGAGCCCCACTGCCCGTTCATGACCTTCCATGACAGACTGCTGTCCTCTTAACTCCACCACGGTATTCAGAAAATTTTTGACAATTTCCGTTTCGCCCTCCATGAGAAACACCAGGGCACTGGGCACAAAATCCCGTACAAAACATTCCTTATAATTGGCGGCTTCCACGGCGTTATTTACCGCAGCCGCGGTACCCACGGGATTGCCCTGGTAATACAGGACGGACTTTTGCAGCAGCTCATAAGCTGAATGGATGGTTTTATTTTTCATGAATCCCCTCCATCACTTCATTTTCACGGAAAATATGCGTTGCTTTAATAAAGGATCATACCTTATTTACAGATGCTCAAGCCTGTAGATTGTTTCACGGCGGGTTTTACTACATAAATAAGTGAAACCGTTCAAATTCAGCTCCGACAACCTTTGCCGGAGTTTTAACCGTCACTAATTCGTAATTTAGCACGCCAATATGACTACCTGTGACCGTATGTGCTTCAGTTCGAATGCTCAATAAATTATGCACAAGATTGTCACCTGACTAAAAACCTTCTACCATCTAATAAGCAGTATGCAGATGATGAGTCCATGAGTAATCCGATAAATACCCACCTCTTGCAAACCCTGGCAACATTGATCGATGGCGACGTTCGCTACGATGAAATTAACCAGATGCTTTATTCCACTGATGCCTCGATCTATCAGCATCGACCCCTTGCCGTGGTAAAACCCAGGCATCGCGATGACTGTATAAAGCTGGTGAATTTTGCCCGGGAAAATGCCATCCCGCTTATCCCTCGCGCTGCCGGCACCAGCCTCGCCGGGCAGGTGGTGGGTGAAGCTATTATTGTGGATACTTCACGCTACATGAACGCGATTGTCGAGATCAATGTCGAAGAGCAGTCGGCACGTGTACAACCCGGTGTGGTACTCGACATACTCAACCAGCAAATTCGCAAATTTGATCTGCAGTTTGCCCCTGATCCTTCCACCGCCAGCCGCTGCACCATCAGCGGTATGATTGGCAATAATGCCTGGGGTGCTCATTGCCCCCTGTATGGCACCACGCGAGAACATGTATTATCGCTGGAAAATGTCCTGAGTGACGGCAGCAATGTGCGTTTTCGCGCTATGGACCAACAGGAACTGAACGATCTCAATAAGCAAGACGCATCGCATGCGCAACTCTGCACCTTTATCAAACATGCCATTGACAAGGAACGACAAACCATTCTGGATGCTTACCCACCCGCGGACATTGTACCCTGCAATATGGGTTACGCGCTTCATGTGCTTGCCAATTCACGGCCGTGGAATCCACAGGGCACGCCATTTAATATGGCCCGTTTTATGTGCGGCAGTGAAGGCACCTTATCGTTAATCACCGAAGCCAAACTCAAGCTGGTACCAAGAAGCAGGTATCGGCATATGGTGTGTTGCCATTTCCATACACTGGAGCAAGCACTGCATGCAGTGGCAATTGCAGCTAAATTAAAAGCCAGCGCCTCAGAATTGCTGGATCATTACATCCTGTCATTGACCAAATCCAATCTCGAACAACAACGCAATCGCCAATGGATTGAAGGCGATCCCAAAGCAGTGCTGTTAGTAGAATTTTGCGGAAATAACGCCACCCGACTGGCGGATCAGGCTAACACCCTTGTCGAACAACTCAAAAGTGGCGATCTTGGTTATCACTATCCACAATTGATTAACGAACAGACCGACAAGGCCTGGGCAATTCGTCGTGCGGGTCTCGGCCTGCTCATGGGGGCTATGCAAAGCAAAAAACCTGTTACGTTTATCGAAGATAGCGCGGTAGCAGTTAGCAAGTTGCCGCAATTTATTGAGGAGTTTAAAAGCATCCTCAAAACTCATGAAGCTGAATCAGTGTTTTATGGTTCGGTTTCCATGGGACTGATTCACCTGCGCCCGATCCTGGATTTAAAACTGCACCGCGACAAGCAAAAACTGCTGGCACTGGCCGATGAAACCGCAGATTTACTGCATATAATGGGTGGCACCATGTCCGCCAAACACGGCGATGGCATCATTCGCAGTCACTACATTCGCAAAATGCTGGGGGATCCGGTTTATCAACTTATTAATCAAATTAAACACCAGTTTGATCCGGCCAATATTTTTAATCCGCATAAAATCGTCGACTCACAGGCGATTGACCGTGACTTACGCAGTGATGCCGCGTTATCCAGCAGCAATGTAACCACGTATCTCGACTGGTCCACTGCCAATGGTATTGTCACCGCCATAGAAAACTGTAACGGTGCCGGCGTCTGCCGTAAGCCTGCGGGTAATGGTGTTATGTGCCCGTCTTACATGGTAACCCTGGAAGAACAGCACTCTACCCGCGGACGCGCTAATGTCATTCGCCAGACCCTGCAGCAAAAGGGCTTTGAACAGGGTATTGCCGACGACAATATCCGGGAAGTATTGAAATGGTGTTTGGGTTGCAAGGGTTGCCGTTCCGAATGCCCGGCCAATGTCGACATCACGCGTTTTAAAATCGAGCACATGCAACAATACATTAAAACTCATGGCACGCCCTTACGCGCCCATGTCATCCGCCTGTATGAAACGCTCAGTAAACTGGGCAGTCATTTTCCTGATGTCACCAATTTAATGTTAAACAGCCATTTCGTGCGTTCCCTGTTAGGCTATGATGCCCGACGCCGCATACCGGCATTGCAGCGACAAACGCTGAGCGACTGGTTTGCGCAACACATAACACATAAAAACGCGGGAAAACAGGGCGACATCATCCTGTTGAACAATGTGTTTTTTGAATACTATGACGTGAAAGTCGCCATTGCTGCCATTGAATTTCTAGAGTATTGCGGCTATCAGGTTGAGCTCACGCCCTGCTTTCCTTCACTGCGTACCGTATTAAGCCAGGGGCTGGTTGAAACTGCACGCATGCGACTCACAACTATTGTTGAACATTTGCACTCACGTGCCGTTTACAACACACCAATTATTGGTCTTGAGCCTTCAGAAACCCTGACCTTGCGTGATGAAGCGGAAAGCCTGGTTGCGCATGAACATAAATCCAGACTGGAGCCGATTCAACGTAATGTCAAACTCTTTGAGGAATTTATCAGCACGGAACGTTATAAGATTGAATCCAGAAATCTCGACTGGAAAGCCAGGCATGTTACCCTGTTATTACACGGGCATTGCCATCAAAAATCGTTAGTTGGTATGGAAAGCTGCCACAACGCCTTATCACTGATTCCGGAATGTGGTATTGAGACGGTGCCTTCCGGTTGCTGCGGCATGGCGGGATCCTTCGGCTACGAAAAGGAAAACTATGCCATATCCATGAAGGTGGCTAACCTGATTTTATTCCCCGCAATACGCGGCGCTTCTAAAGACACCACCATCGTTGCTACTGGCACCAGTTGCCGACAACAGATTCGTGAAAACATGGACGTGGAGCCACTGCATCCCGCCGAGGTGTTACGCAATGCCGTGGTAATCTAAAGCGTACCTAGCCTGTTTCCACTGAGGTACGTATCACATGCGCCGCCTGGGCCGGTAAAAAGTACTGGTAGATCGGCGCCGAATGCACCGGGTTATTCACGTCATATTTTAAACCATACAAATCAAATAACCGGCGCGCCTTGTCCGTTGCCATTTCCTTGCGCGATACCAGTTCCAGCAATTTGCCGTTTTCTATCATCACTGCCAGGTCCGGGCTGTATTGCGCGATAGACTGTTTCAATGTCTCGGGAATGGCGGTGTTTTTTTCCGGCCGTGTGAATACCTGCAATAACAGCCCTGAAGTATATTCACCAGTAGGCATCATAATACCAATATTACGTTGGCTTAAAGCATTCATGACATCTGCTAACGGTACCGCAAGACGTTGTTCGTCTTCGACAACCGTCGCCCGGATTGCCAGATGGTGCGCGGTATAACCATACACATGATTCCAGTGCTGGATGATTTGAGTTTGATGACCAGCATCGGACTGGTCGATAAACAGGCGCAACACCTGGCCGTTTTCCAGAATCTTATACAAAGGATAGGCATTCCAGCCGTCCGGGAACTGATAAAAAGCTTCTTCCGGAAACTGGGTGGACACGTAGCCGTGGTACTCTTTCAACATCTCCACCACCCTTTCCGCATCACCATTGGCCCTGCTGCCACATCGTATGGCCAGGTGATCAAAGTGTACCGTCCAGTTTCGTTGCTGCGCTTCCTCCAGCAGCGCGACATCCGCTCGACTGTTTAACAAGGACTCCACCGACTTGACAGCGGTATAAACATCCAGTTCGGCTAACCATTTGCCCACCATTGCTGGCTGGTTGTCCGTTAATAACTGTTGTGCACGCTTGAAAATTGTCTGTAAAAACTCCTGCGCGTAGTCAGACACCCTCAGCATGGCATCCGGATAATTGGTTTCAAAGACATGATCGTGCTTTGCCGCCTCGTAGGCGCTCAGCAAATGAGGAACAGCGTCGACAGAAGAAAAATACCTGGCAGCACTGACCGATTGCACTGTGGCTTTGAACGGCGTCAGGTCCAGGGTTACAATTTCTTCATCGCCACGAGCCACCTGAACCTTGGCCTGGCTACCGGGAAACGGATCAAATTGATCATTTTCGACCAGTTCCCTGGCAAGCTGTTGCGCAAGTTCTGTAAACGAGTCATTCACCGACATGGTACTCCTGCGGTCTATTTAAAACCTGCCTATACTCTAGTTTACGTAGGCCCACAATTTATTATAGTTAATTCAAAACCAATTAAAGACAATAGCTGGCTTGAAATTGCAGCACCCTGAATTCTCTCAATATTTGGTGAACAACCGGCAAGATAGCCAACAAGGAGAATGCGCTTGGCAAAACACAGTGTCCTGGTATTAGGTGTTGGTAAAATCGGCTCCCTGATTACCTGCCTGCTTTCCCAAAGCGGGGACTACCATGTTCATTTAGGTAACCTGAATAAGGAAGCAGCGGAGTCACTGGTATCCCAGCTCAAATTGCAGAATGTCACCATTAGCAAGATTGACGCACAAAACGATAAAGACCTGGATAACCTGTTTGCGCAACACCAGTTCGATGCCGTTATCTCCTCACTCCCCTACTATTGTAATCCACTGGTTGCAGATATGGCCGCCAGGCATCAGGTCAATTATTTTGATTTGACCGAAGACGTCGCCGTCACGGAACACGTCAAAAAAATCAGCCAGGATCAGAAAACCGTGTTTATGCCGCAATGTGGTCTGGCGCCGGGTTTCATCAGTATTGTAGCCAATTCCTTAATTCAACGATTTGAGAAACTGGATACCGTGAAAATGCGCGTGGGCGCGTTGCCGGTTAACCAGAATAATGCGCTGAAATATTCTCTCACCTGGTCGACCGATGGACTCATCAATGAATATGGCAACACTTGCTACGGTATCGAGAACGGCGAACTGATAACCTTGTTGCCGTTGGAAGGATTCGAAACCATTACTCTGGATGGCATCCACTACGAAGCATTTAACACCTCGGGCGGTCTGGGTACACTCGCCGACACCTATGCCGGTAAAGTCGACAGCATGAACTATAAAACGGTACGCTATCCCGGCCATTGCAAAATTATCAAGTTGCTAATGAACGATCTGAAGTTGAATGAAGATCGCGCCACCCTGAAACGCATCCTGGAAAACGCCATTCCGAAAACCTTGCAGGATGTGGTGCTCATCTACGTCGCTGTTACCGGCTTAAAAAACGACGACCTGTTCGAAGAAAACTATGTAAAGAAAATCTACCCGGCAACCATTGCCGACAAGCTATGGTCGTCGATCCAGGTCACCACCGCAGCGGGAGTTTGTGCTGTAGCCGATATCGTACTCAACAACCGCGGCCAGTATGAGGGATTCGTAACTCAGGAGAATATTTCTTTCGATGAGTTTATCGATAACCGCTTTGGCAAATACTACGCCTAGGAGTCGATCAATGGAGATCTTGAAACCCTTACACTTAAGCGATCGCAACGCCGCGACTTATATGGGTACAGGTGGCTGGTGTCAAACCGCGACCGCCGGCATCATTGATTCTATTAATCCCGCCAACAAACACCGCATTGCCAGCGTTTTCGGTTGCAGCGCCGATGATTATCAGAAGTTGGTCAACAACAGCCTGGAATTCCAGAAAGAATGGTGCATGGTGCCCGCGCCCAAACGCGGCGAAGTGATCCGGCAAATTGGTAATGCGCTGCGCGACTACAAGGACGCGCTCGGCAGCCTGGTAGCGTTGGAAATGGGCAAGATCAAACAGGAAGGAGACGGCGAAGTACAGGAGATGATTGATGTCGCGGATTTTGCCGTCGGCCAGTCGCGCATGTTGTACGGTAAAACCATGCATTCGGAACGCCCCAGTCATCGCATGTATGAGCAATGGCATCCACTGGGCATCGTTGGTGTCATCTCTGCATTTAACTTTCCAGTTGCCGTATGGTCATGGAACGCCTTTATCGCGGCCATAGCCGGCAATACCGTGATATGGAAACCGTCGTCCAAGGTACCGTTGTGCGCGGTCGCCGTACAACATATCTGCAACGAGGTCACCGAACACATGGGATTCCCCGGCCTGTTTTCCCTGTTTGTACCGGGTGACAGAAGCATCGCCGAAACCTTCATTCACGACACGCGCATTCCGCTGATTTCCTTTACCGGTTCCAGTGCAACCGGTCGCCATGTCTACGAATCCGTGGCTTCGCGCATGGGCAAGGTGTTGCTGGAGTGCAGTGGTAACAATGCCATCATCGTCGATGCCAGCGCGGATCTGCAACTGGTGGTACCTGCTATCGTGTTTGGCGCGGTGGGTACGGCGGGTCAACGCTGCACAACGACTCGCCGCTTGCTGGTTCATTCTGATATTTATGATGAACTGGTACCGGGTTTGGTAAACGCCTATCAACAGGTCACCATTGGTGACCCCCTCGATGAATCGACACTGATGGGGCCACTCATCGACCAGCAGGCGGTGGAGGATTTTGCCGATACAGTTACCAACGCAGAAGCTGCCGGCGCAAGCATTCTTTACGGTGGTCACACCCTTGAGCGCCCCGGTTATTATGTGGAACCCACCATTATCGCCGTGGACCAACAATATGATTTTGTACGCAAGGAAACCTTCGCGCCCATTTTATATATACAACGCATAAGCTCCCTGGAAGAAGCCATTGCGTTGCATAACGATGTACCGCAAGGACTGTCGTCGGCTATTTTTACCAATGATCTAAAATCCGCAGAACAATTTTTGTCGGCCAAAGGCAGTGACTGTGGTATTGCCAATGTGAACATCGGAACATCGGGGGCTGAAATTGGTGGCGCTTTTGGCGGGGAAAAAGAAACCGGCGGTGGCCGGGAATCAGGCTCTGATAGCTGGAAAGCGTATATGCGGCGTCAGACCAACACTATTAACTGGGGAACGGAATTACCGCTCGCCCAGGGTATTAAATTTAATCTGCCCTCTTCCTGATTATTCTGATAAGGCGCGCGTTAATGAATTAACAAAAACAGTAACGGTCACATCCCAGCAAGGAAATATCGTCGCGGCTGAAATTCACGTCGCATTCCTTGTGAAATGGGCAATCAGGACCGCTTAACTGCGGATGCACCCGACCCCCAAAGAAGTCACCATCTGTATCATTGATTTCCACCCAGAATGCACCATTACCTTGATCGACCTGAACAAAACAACCAGGCCCCAGGTTATCCAGCAAATTGTCTGTTGGAATGACGAAATCTTGGTGTTCCATAGTAATGCCCCTTTGCGTTTTATTTTCTTATTTATGTATATAGAGTAGTTAGCAAGTGTTAGTAAGATATAATACTACGTAATCATATTCTTACAATCAAAGTTTAGTAGGGACGTCAGGAAAGTAATTGACCTTAATCAAGCATCCCTGAATTGCATTATTATTTGCTGATACGCTGAACCGCACCAAAACGGTGGATGTGCAGGCACGTACCAATACGCGCAACCGGACACGCGTTTTTCGATGATATAATTGTTTTAGCTGTGATTTGGCTTGCGCTCACACTGCATCAAGCCAGAGATTTCTCTTAAGGTATCCAGCGCCAGGATCTGGATGTGTTTACGGGATGCTTTCAGCAAACCCTGCTCCTGGAAGTTGGTGAATTGGCGGCTCACAGTTTCCACAGCCATTCCCAGATAGTTCCCAATGTCGGTACGTGTCATGGTGAGATTAAATTCAGTTTCGGAAAAACCCCTCAGATGCAAGCGCATGGAAATACTGACAAGGAATGCAGCGACACGGGATTCCGCGCTCATTTTACCAAGTTGTAGCAGTAACTGCTGTTCGGCCAGAATTTCCTTGGACATCAGACGATGCAACTGACGTTGCAAACCCTGAATTTGTCCGGACAATGACTCTAGGCGGGAAAAGGGCAATTCACAAACACTGGTGGTTTCCAGCGCTTCCGCCGTGCAGCTGTAGTTGTCGGTGCTAACACCGTCCAGACCCACTAATTCTCCCGGCAAATGAAAACCGGTAATTTGCTGATCACCGGTCGTCGTGGTGGTATAGGTTTTAATGGAACCGGATCGTACCACGTAGATCGATCGAAAATCGTCGCCCGGGTGATATAAACGTTGTGAGCGTTGCAAGGGACGCGGACGTTTGATGATTTCGTCCAGTCGATTAAGTTCTTCACCATCCAGCCCGAAGGGAAGACATAAACTGCGCAGACTGCAGTCTGAACATGCAACCTTGATTTGAGGTAGTCGAATCGCTTTTGGAGTTGTCATTGTCGTTATCCTGGCGTGGCCAAGACAGGAAATAATCCAGTAAACCTGTAAAGAATTAACATCCCGTCACCCGATTGTATGAAGCCTATTATATGTTGATACATATCAATGTAAAACTAATATTGTGTACTTTAATTTTAATAAAAGCATGCAGTTATCTTACTCAATAACAATGCAATAAATTCAGCTTGAGGCCGTTACCATGGATATTATCCCCATTGAATATTGCGATATTTGCGAAGAATATATTCACCTCAATCAAAATCAACTGGATTGCGCCTTTGAGCACCGGTGCGAATCAGGCGGTATTGAATGCCCATTAAAGCGATTCTTTTCCAAAACTGCGCTATCAGAATCAGTCCCTCAGCAATCACAAAGCGATATGCCGCAATTCTACATTTCAGATTTATAACGCTCCTTAATTGCATTGCATTTATGGCATACAATCACTGAAGGAATCTCTAACCATGATCGTATTAGTAACCGACCCTGTTACCAATCAACTGGTGAAAAACCCCAAACGGCATCCCTTTATCATTCTTGGTTCTGGCCACAACATAACCAAAATCTATTTCGAGTCAGAAAGATCAAAAATCGCCTACCTAAGAAAACACCCCGTGAAAAATACGTCTTAGCTGAATTATCGTTCTTCGCAATTGCTGAGCTTAACAAGTCTGGAACTACTGATCCTTAAAGAAGGCTTATCATCGGCGTAAAGTTACGCCGTTGACGAACTACGGATTTCTTAAAACAGGCGTTTGAAATCCAGTGCAATGCCTGTAAATACGTGATCCTGATATTGCAGGCTGATAGACTCACGCGCATCCAGTCGGTATTGCAATCCAGAAAAAAAACCCGCGTTATAATCACTATCCATCTTGACGGTAAGGTTCAGGGCGCCGCGTTCCCGATATCGGGCGTTCACATCACCATAAACCGGAGCCGCAAAAAAATGCAGGTTATCAGTAAGCGCCAGCGCAAAAGTGACATTGAGTAAATATTCATCCCAGCTTAAAGCCACATCTCGCAAGTCATCGCTTCCACTCATGTCCTGGTAGATGTAACGAGCTTCCAGGGAAATCGCAATCCGTTGGGACTGGTAAGCCAGACCACGTGCCAGTATGCCAATGTACCAGCCATCCATATCAAGCGGTTGGTACAGTGGATTATTATTAAAATCACCAAACACGTAGCCCAGCGCGAAACCAAAATGCGGACCATGTTCGGGCACGTCGAATACCAGAATACCAACGCGATCAACGTTTGTTTCGATGACCGTGTCGCCTTCTTTCAGGTCAACCGTGGAATGATCAATTAGAAAGGAAAAATCCAGAACATTGGTTGAGGAGGTTCGAACATCGAGATCCAGTGCCAACGCGGGTCGCCAGCATGCGCAGGTCAATACCAATAACAATAATAGAAGCCGCACTGAATTAACGTTAAAAAAGTCAGAGAGTACTATTACATACACAGGCGTTATAAATATTCACAACCCAACAACATATGTTTTATTACTGGGACATTTGTAAACGCCCGACTTCACCATTTCACTATCCGCACCTACTACATGTCACACATGTACGGTTCACACCACAGGCACTTCACGAAGTTTACGGTTTGAACGGCGTCGTACCGGAACCAGAGAGTTTACTGTACACCAAATCCGTAAATCACCATCTTGGACATCAAGCCCAGTGCATCCTTATAAGGAACGGTGCCCGTGCCTCTAATTACATTGCGCCCTTCATCAGACGTCGCAAACAACAGAAAGTCCTTTACCTTCTTCGAAGGCGATGGCCCCGTCACCAGATACAACGGGCGATACAAGCCGTAACTACCATTGCTGACATTTTCAAAGGTTGGTGACATACCGTCGAAGTCGGCGATCTGTACATTGCGCTTGCGGGCACTACTGATCCCGGTGATACCTATGGCCAATGGGTCTTTTTCAACTCCTTTTTCCAAAGGACCTGATGAGGGCACTTTATATTTGGTAACAAACTCCACGCTGCTATCCTGGAAAATATACTGACGAATAGCGTAACCAACACCGGATATTTTACTTTTTCTGACATAAAGATGAATGGGCTCGTCACTACCGCCCAACTGTTTCCAATTGTTGATTTTTCCCAGGTAGATGTCACGGATTTGTTGTGTGGTGAACTTGTTAATGGGATTGTCACGATGAACAATCACCGCTAACGCATCCCAGGCGATGGGATGGACCGTGGAATAAAGTTCCGAGTTGTTAAATTCTGGCAGCGGCATGCGGCAGGTACCACCCAAATCAATTTTTAACGACACCGACTCGCGGATGCCGCGCGTCGCCCCGCCGCCTTCCATGATAACTTTGACATGAGTTTTTTCTTCGTATGCGGCAGCCAGTTCCGCCATGAATGCTTTTTTGGTTATTCCACAACCCGCCCAACGAATAACATCATTATCGCCTTCCAGCATGGGGGCATTGTTTGCAGCTTGTACGCTCGATAACAATGAGAATGCGGCGAAAATGCACAGGCTAACAACTTTGAAAACTGAGACTTGTCGATAAAACATGATTACTTCTCCCTAGCAAATGCAGTAAAACCAAAAAGCAAATCCATCACAATCCCGGCATTGTCATCGGCGATCAACATGCGGAACTGGGAGCGAAAATAGATCTGGATAATTATTGTAATAAAATCAAGAAGTACGTTTCACAAACCCCATCGTTTACGGATGGCGCTTTGCTTTGAAAACCTACACTTTCTAATTCTCAAGAAGCTTCCAATCTTGCGATGATTTATGAAAAATCCGCCTTCTCTGTCCCTGGTGTGTGAGGAGCCTTGTAATACCCTGTCGTTGGGTCAGGAAAGCTCAGATTATAACCCTTTTGACGATCGAGGGTAATAGCATCGCCGTTATTATCTCATCCGTATCATCACAGCCTGGCTCGCGAATATCCCAGCATCAGTAAGCGGAGTGTAAGCCCATGATATCAATAGATTAATAAAAATGAATAATCCTGGTCTGAGCGGATAAATACACTAGTACGGAGAATTACTACGTAAGTCTTGAAACACGGCGCCGAAAAAATAACGTCATTGGCACGATACCTGAAGAACTTTTGCATGGCATGGCTAAAAATTATAAACCATTTATTTCGGTTATTAGAAACAGCACCGGTGCACCGCTATACTGCAAAGCATTGGTTCCAACACATAAATCCACACTGGGGACTGTTTTTGCCATCATTGGCTCTATTAAAAACG
>Ga0209742_10000263_pt1 | contig 29210 bp, 22 predicted proteins | sample DeeMarSeWOR38_10_FD_187462 | JGI IMG/M metagenome (GOLD analysis project Ga0209742, IMG submission 187462) | Marine sediment microbial communities from White Oak River estuary, North Carolina - WOR-3-8_10 (SPAdes) (version 2) | ecosystem: Environmental > Aquatic > Marine > Intertidal zone >... | reverse complement strand
ATTCGAATCTGTTTTTTAAGCTGATCAAGGAAATACTTGGTTGTATCCGTCCCGTAATCCAGGGGGCCTACCTTAAAGGTAACAAGAGAGATGACGTGAGTGTTCCGGTCCACCCGGGCCCTTTCTTTTGCAAGGATGGCATTAAAAACAGTTGCCGTTTTTATTCTGCCATCTCCAAGAACCGCATTAGCCATATTGAGGCTTAAAAATTTATGAAAGTCTTCATGAAGATTGGTATTAGCCTTCATCATCTCTCCCATGGCTTCCATTTTAACTCTCTAAATTTTATATATAAATGCTTACTGCAGATTATATGATTTCTTATTAAGGAACTGGGAAAAGACAGCTTATCTAAAAATCACACCACGAATTGGGATAACTGTAAACTTTACATTTGATCCTGGGAAAATCATCGTCTGTTTTCTTCCTGCATTTGTTGACAAATTGCCAAGCTCCCAAGGCCGGGGTGTTATAGAGAAAAACTCCAAGGGTGTCATGATCGAACCGGCCGATATCATCAGTTGTCCGGATTCGGCGCATGAGGTATTCCGCCAGATAGGGCATATCCTTCGGATTGGAAACTTCAAATGTAACGAGTGAAAAGCCATGCCCATTTCGATCTGCCCTCGCTTTTTCACGGACCAGGATGGCATGAAACTCTTCCTGTGAATAAATTTCGAGAAGAGCATTTTGCTTAGGAACGTCTATGTGCAGATCTGTTTCCAGGCTCATGCTTAAAAATCTCTTTGTTAAAGCAATGCCATTCATTGCCAGAAACTCTCCCGCGTTATCTCATAACTGCTAAGGTTGCAGTTTAAATGGTGAAATCGTATATAGTTTTGCAAATTGTACCGCCATTCCCTGTTCATCCGTACGCACCACCTTGCCAGTGGTACTTATGTTGAGCCTTTCATCATTTGAATCGCCACCCAATTCATGCTGACTAAGCAAGAGATTCAGATCAACACTGGTGCCAATGGGAAGAGGGTTATCTGTAACAAGAAAAACCCCGGCGCAAGATATATCCCGGGATAACAGCATCGGGGGACTGGCCGTTATTGCTTCATCTTTAACATTCAGCATGGATTCAATCTGAAGATCAAACCGCTCAACCTTTCGCCTTTCCTTCATTGGAACCTTATCAGTAGGAGGTTGTTTCAAATAAAAAAATCATTTTTTCTCTTGATGTACCCAATGAGGATCATAACAAAAATGCCCCATAAAATATAAATGCAAAAATTAACGAACAGAAAACTACCTGTTGTCCGTTATGTGCGTCATTATAGCTCAATAACAAGAAAAATAAATAGCCAAAGAGATGTATTTTTGAAAAATACTTTATAAGGGGGTAGGAAAAAATTCTAGTCCTTCAGACGTACAACATTTTTCGTGGTCCAGAAAATAGCCTGTATGCGGTTTGGAACATTGATTTTACGATATATGTTACTTACATGCGTCTTTACGGTCAAGGCACTGATATTGAGTTTTTCTGCTATGTCTTCATTGGTTTTTCCAAGTGCAATAAGCAACAATACCTCTTTCTCTCGCCTGGTAAGGTCGACCCTATCAGAAACATCCTGCGAGGACTTATAAATATTTTTTTCTACGAGGCTTGATAGTGTTGCAGACATGGTATCGCGAGAAAACCATAATTCACCATTAAATATAGCCTTGATCCCCTTTGTAAGGAATGCGGGAGTATCATTTTCATAAAAAATGCCGTGTGAACCATTGCTGATTGCACTTTCGGCCATTTTCTTGCCATAGGGAACATTAATACAGGCCCAGTAACAATCCGATGGTATAGCAGCAATATGACGTCCACATTCATAGGACGCATCCTGTTCATGCATATCCTGACAATTGCATAATACTAAATTTCTTGAACCTTTTGTCTTCTTAAGATTCAGCAACAAGTAAGAGCTGTTCAATGAACATTTAAATGGCTGATTCGTTGAATGCTCAAGAAAATATACTAAAAGTTCATTGAACATCCTTTTATTGCCAATGATATAAATATTATACTCCTCTTTTTGCATAGAACTATCTGTCAAAATGTGCTACTCCTTGCAAATAATTATGTTTTGCATCACTAAAATACCCAGGCTGTGATCACCCTCTCTAAACTATCTCGGCACTGCTGCAGGGAATTAATCTCCCAAGCGATGTTATTAAAACATTAATTCTTAATCAGGAATGATGCTTAAATACAATATTTTATATTACTAGGGAATTGGGACCTCGTCAACTCATAGAATTCTTGCTTCTGTTTTCCCTCAGACAATTAAAGACCTAGTTTTAAAAGGTATTATCTTTGTTTCTGCATCACCTGTTGTCTGTTTTTCATCTTTTAATTCAAGAAAAATCAGGGCCTGTCTCCATATGGAGACAGGCCCTGAAAGCCTTTTGGTAAAAGAAAAAGAAAAGCCCCCTATTCAAGTCTCTATTTTGCGACACAATAAAAGGAGACGGTAAAAACCTTTATAACCTTTATTATGATTTGAATAGAGCGGGAATAATATGATGGCGATTCAACAATTTATAAAAGTCTGTCCTATTTCGATTGGCTATACGGGCTGCCTCTGACACATTTCCCTGGGTTGTCTGCAGCAGCTTGATGAGATATTGCTGTTCGAACTGACGACGGGCTTCGGATAGGGGAATTAGCTTTTTCTGGTGTTGCTTAATTGCGTCATGCAAAAGGTCTTCGGTAATGAGCGATGAGGTTGCCAGAGCAAATGCATTCTCAACAACATTATAAAGTTGACGGACATTCCCCGGCCAGGCTGCATCCACCAGGATACGCATGGCTTCAGGAGTAAACCTTTTCGCAGGTTTTTCGCTTTCACCAGACAGGATTTGAATAAAATATTCGGCCAGTAACGGTATATCCTCCTTTCGTTCATGCAATGGCGGCAGTTCAAGACTTACAACATTTAAGCGGTAAAAAAGATCCGCTCTAAACTGCTTATGCTCAATTGCTTCTTCCAGGTTTCTGTGTGTTGCGGAAATAATTCGCACATCCACAGGCACTGGTGTTGAAGCGCCCACAGGCCGGACCTGCTTTTCCTGCAGCACCCTGAGAAGTTTCACTTGGAGATGCAAGGGCATATCACCAATCTCATCAAGAAAAAGTGTTCCCTTATTCGCGGACTGAAAAAGCCCGAAATGGTTTTTCAAGGCACCGGTAAAAGATCCCTTTGCATGCCCAAACAGTTCTGATTCAAGCAATGATTCAGGAATGGCGGCACAGTTGACAGCAACAAAGGGCCCATCCTTTCGATTGCTGGCCCGATGAATAGCAATAGCCAAAAGTTCCTTCCCCGTGCCACTTTCCCCTCGGATAAGCACAGTCGACTCTGTATCAGCAACCAACCACGCTCTGGAAAGAAGTTCCTCCATGACAGCACTCTTGGATATAATACCCCTGCGCCATTTATTGCTATCTTTCTCCGGCAGGGTGCCACCCATAGAAAACTGCAAAGCCTTCTCTGTCTCGCGAATAAGATCCTTGCCGTCTATAGGTTTGGTAAGAAAGCTGAAAACGCCTTTTTTTGTGGCCTCAACTGCTTCTGGAATTGAACCATGCGCTGTTATTATAATTACAGGAATGGCCTTATTCTGTTTCCGGATTTCCTCAAATAATGCCATGCCGTCAATCCCCTGCATCCTCAGGTCAGTTAGCACAACACTTGGATTTATCAGGGAAAATTTAGCCAGAGCCTCTTCTCCGCTAAGGGCTGTGGTCACCTCGTATCCATTGCCCTCAAGTCTTAATTTCCATAAACTGAGCAAATCCGCCTCATCATCGACAAGGAGGATTCGGTAGCCTCTATCATTCATTACTGCTCAGTCTCCCTCTTCTTTATTATATTTTCAATATTCTTTAATTGTTCAACCTGCGTTTGCAGTTCCTCAATCAATACCTGGTCCTGTTCATGCTGCCTTTGCAGATCCTCCATCAAAATCTGGTTCTGCTCAATTTTCCCTCGTGACGATTCAACTTTTACCTTCAGTTCGTCCTTCTCTTCAAGCAGCGACTTCCAGGCACTCCATTTGGACATTATTTCATTGTCAAGCCGATCAACAAGAATTTTCAGACCTTGAATATCACCTGAAGAGTCAGGATGTTCAGCAATATATTGTTCAAGGTTATTGGCGCCCTGCTTAAACTGCTTGTAATCGGCTTTTGCATGCAAACTCAAGCAGATAAAGCGCAATTTATCCAAATCATTACCCCCTTGGAGTGAGTCTTCAGCCGTTTCGAAATTAGCTGAGAATTCTTCCGCCTCCATTTTATGTGTATCGTTCAAACACGAAAGGAGGTAATCCGTTACTGTCGGTTCACGAAGGTTCACTGGCTCTGAATTATACTGCCTTAATTCAGCACATCCCCCCAACAGCAAAACACAAACGAACAGCAGAATGTTTCTTTTCACTATTAGATTCATCCCGATATCTGCAGAGTCACAAGAAAACGCGCCCCCTTCTTGCTGCTCAGCAAACGAAGGGATCCATTATGATTCTGCACATATTCTTTACTTATTGCAAGTCCCAGGCCAGATCCTTTTACAACTGCCTTTTCTGAACCTTTTCCCTGGAAAAAAGGCGAAAAAATTCGCAAACGATCTTCTTCAGCAACACCCGGGCCACTGTCCTCAATAAGACAGGTTGCAAGTTTTCCATCTGTTTTCAGGTTAATACGGATCACTCCTTCATCAGGTGTAAATTTCACCGCATTGGAAACAAGATTATCAAAGACTGTTTTGAGTTGTTCCTGGTTCCCGTTAACCGCCATGGCGCCAAGCTTCAGGTCTAGTGTGATATTTCTGGCAAGAATTGAATTGCGGTGATCCGCCAATACCTCCCTGATGAGTTCATCAAGCTTTATTTCATTCTTTTCAAATGGAGTGTCCTTGATTTGAGCCAAGTTGAAATTGACAATATTTTCTATGAGTTTCTGCAATTTTGAACAATTTTTATCCAGGATCCCGACCACCTCTTTCTGATCGTTATTCATGGGGCCGAGAAGTTCATCGCGAAGCAAGCTCGCCCCCTCTTTAATGGAGGCAAGGGGCGTTTTTAAATCATGTGATATATGTGCAATTAACTTGATTTTTTCTTTGTCCAGTTTTGCAAGACGTCTCCTCAGCCAATCAAGTTGCATTCCCAGGTCCTGCAGGTCGCGCGGCCATGAGACACTTACAGGTGTCGTAAAATCTCCATCACCGAGACGTTCAATTCCCTTGTTAATCTGCCTGATCGGCTTGGAGATGAGTGCCATAAAAATAATAATAAGGAGGATAGTAAAAGAAATCAAACCGGAGGTTTGCCAGATAAGTTTTTCTTTGTCCTTGTTAACTTTCACCTTCAGTGCTTGTACTTCGTTAATCATCAACACATGACTCGATTTAACGATCGATCCGGCTAACTTGCTTAGGTCTTGGTATAAGGAAAGAACCTGTTCCTGCTTTTCCTTGTTCATTTCCGGATCATTGGCAACGTTGTTCAAGACAGTAATAATATGGTTTTCCTTGAGCTTGAGTTCCTTGATCAATTGCGTCAGTTGTTCGTCGCTGTTAAATGGGATAAGGTATTCCAGTGCCTTTTCAATTTCCTGGTGAGTATCATTCACTTCAAGGAGCTGCGCAGGTTCGCCAAGTACATTAAACACCCTGGCTTTCCGCTCCTCATCCTGCAGAAGATCAGCTATCTTACGGGTGCTTGTCACCATGTCAACAGAACGATAAACAGCAACAATACTCTGCAGCATCAACCCATCCAAAATCTGCACTGAGCTGTACAGCGCTGTTAGCAGAGGCAGGGATACAAAGAAGAACCCTGTAAGCAGCAGAGCAAAAAAGGAATGTGGCCTGTATAATCTCATATTTCACTACCAGCCGGGTTTGATACAATCAAGAAAAACAGCCATGTTAGCCTGTCTAGATAAACTCTTCCCGGGATATAAATCCTAGGAGCTTCAACCCTTCTCATGCGCGATGATCGCGGTTAAATCCTATATATTAAATATTTCAGATTTGAATTTGGAGGGTAAACTAATAATAACCTATTTCGGTAAGTAAACCAAGGGGCTGCCTGCTGCCTTTAAAAAGCAGTTTTGTTATCAAATCATGCTAGATAAAATAGAACTGCCAATGCAACTTTATTTGCTCCGGATGTTTTTACCTGGTTGTACATAACCTGATAATGTTTTTAAATATTACACCAGTAATCCGGGGCAAAGGAATGAACAGCGGAGGTGCTCTGGGGTGGAGAAACTATTGACCTGCTTGTGCACGGGGGAAATAAGGCACTATAAAAGTTAATATACCCGGTCGAAAAGTTGAGACTGTCTACCCTCCAAATTACTGTTCAATAACAAACTCGTAGGGCAGGCCGGATTTATCGAAATGGGACAGGATGCTTTTTAATCCGTGCAGGTTGGAAACTTCAAAATTGATCTCCCAGGCAGGCTTTTTAGCATCAATTCGTGATAAAACCAAGATATCGGCAACCTTCATGGTATCTGGGGCAACGGCCATCATCATGAAAATCCTGTTTCTGGTCGCTTCCGGTACGAAAAGGTGCTGCGCTTTTGCAATAAAAGTCTCCTTGAGCCGCCAACTAACTTCCACTATATCTTCACGCCGCACCTTTATCGACCGGAAACGCTCACATGTTTTCTGGTGCACAGAAATTCCTCGTTCATTCAGGATGCCGATGAGGTCTTTTTCTGTTGGGGTTGGCTTGCAGCAGGCTGAAAACTTGATAACTGCCGGATCAAGTGAGGATAGTAAAATTTTATTTAAGCCCCTCCCTGTCGGTTTTTTAATTTCAAGGTCTGCGGGAAGAGCACCCATTATTTTCTGGCGCAATTCCCTATAGGAAATTCCTGCAACACCGACATTTAAAAACAACTGCTCTGTAGATTCCATGCCCAGCAGTTCGAGAACCACATCCTCGTACTTCAGCAGGTCATCCAGTGAAAGTCCGTAGCGTTGACACTCCTGCTCCAATATAACTCTGCCGATTTGAACTGCTAGTGCCTGGCGGCGCAACCTGAAACCCTTTGCAAGTCCGGAACGGGCTCTGGGTGTCTTGCAGAGCTCCTGTAAACGCGGTTCAAAAAGCACCGGCTCCTTCTGTAAAACAATCTTGACCCGGTCTCCGTCTTTAAGAACGTGATCCGGTCCAACCCGCTCCCCTTTTATTGTTGCCGCGATGCATCGGCTCCCCACCTCGGTATGTACCTGGAAAGCAAAATCAAGCACAATGGACTGCAGCGGCAGGCAAACCCTGTCTCCCTTGGGGGTAAATGTATAAATTTCCTTCTTGCCGCTAGCTGCGATCATCTCGCGCGGGGAAAGTCCTTCGTCTGTACCTAAAAGATCAAACATCTCCCGCAGTGTCTTCTCAAACTGGCCGGCCGGCTTATGTTCCGACCATCCCTTGATAATGCCTTTCTGGGCATTGCGTGCCATTTCAGGAGTGCGTATCTTGAACAGGTAGTTCCTTCCTTTTATATTGGCCCTGGCATGCAAGCCCTGGTAGCCTGTCGGCTTGGGGTTGGCAATAAAATCCCGGATAGTGCGTGGGATGGGTGGAAATTTCTGGTTGACCAGACCGAGTACCCTGTAACAGGACTCGATATCATCAACCAGGATCATAAATTCCATGGGATGTTCTATGGCCTTGGCCAGCACCTTGTTCACTGGGTCAAAATACCCCCAAAGCCCCTTGGCCCGAGCTATTACTTCAGCATTTATCCAGCTTTTCTTCAGATCATTCCGGAGGGTTGTAATGATCTCCTTGACCTCGGGGGAACTTTCCAGGTTGCGGATATGGGCCAGGATCTTTGTGCTCTGTTTCGGAAACTTGAATTTCAATGCCAGGTCATATAGTTCCCGCTTCATATCAAAAAGCCCCATTACCCTGGCCATGGGCGCATAGATATCAAGTGTTTCATCAGATATTTTCTGGCGTCGGTCTCTCCGCATGGCTTCAAGTGTGCGCAGATTGTGCAGCCTGTCCGCCAACTTGACAAACATCACCTCCAGCCGGGCAGCTGCGCCAGAAAATAATTTCCTGTGCACCAGTTTGTAAAAGGTCTGTTTGTCGCCAAAAAAATGCGTGATCTTGGTGCAGCCGTCAACTATGGTTTCAACATTTTTGCCAAACCGTTCACCGATAAGTTCAATGGTAACTTCCTTAACATCTTCAACTGTATCATGCAGGAGTGCAGCGGCCAGAATTTCAGGGTCCCGGATCTCCATTTCCTCGGCTAAAATCCTGGCAACGCTGCATGGATGAAGAATATAAGAATCGCCGCTCTTGCGCCGTTGCCCGGCATGGGCCTGTGCAGCAAAATCAAGTGCTTCAAAAAAAACCTTGGCATTGCCACCTGGGTCACCCAGGTACCTGGCCATTACTTCTTTATAGCTGGCAATATCAAATTCTTTTTTCGCCATGCACGAGGTGAGTGTAATCTGCTCTTTAGTGTGATATAGAGTATGATAGGTTATATATGAAAATTAATTAGATAACACTGAGTTACGAACCGGACAAGTCTTTTTTCGGAAAAATGGTACTTTTATCAAGGCACTAAGACCTATTTTTCATCCGGAAATACTACCTGCAACCGTTTAATGACTAAGAGCCTCTGATTCTTATACACCCCTGATATATTGCAATTATGAGAAGAAGACAGAAAGCATTTTACAAGGATAAGTCTAACCACACCAGTTCAGCAAGAAAGAAATTCTCACGGTCAGCCGAATCCGCCAAAACACAGAAGACTTCACCTGTAAAACTTCTTGAGCATGAAATTCTCACCTATCTCTACCGGGAAAAAGAGCCTCAAAGTCTTGCAAACATCATGGCTGCTCTTTCTCTTACCCGGATAGACAGGAAAATACTCTCCAATCTCCTCGCAGACATGTGCCGGCAGGGTATACTTTCCTGTTCCAGGGGCAGAAAAAATGGCGAATTATATAGCATCGTCAAAAAAATCGCTCTTGTTGAAGGTGTGGTAGAAGTTCATCCTAAAGGATTTGGTTTTGCCATCCTTGGGGATAAGCGTGAGCCCCTTGCGCAAAAGGCGGGCAAGTCTTTGCGCCAGGACCCGTTTATCGCGCCTGACAATTTGGGAAGCGCCCATCAGGGGGACAGGGCGCTCTTCAGGCTCATTCCACAAAAACGGGGCAGAACCGAGGCTATAGTCATCAAGGTTGTCCAGCGGGCTACAAACATACTGGCAGGCACGTATGAAGCAGGAAGACAGACCAGCCTTGTAATCCCTGAAGATGAACGTTTTCTCTTCAACGTCCTGGTGCGCAGGAAAGACTCATGCGGGGCCAGGAACGGGGACGCAGTTGTCGTTGAGGTTACAGATTTTCAAACCGGCAAACGCAATCCGGAGGGCCGCATCATCGAAGTGCTGGGTGATCCACATGATATTGCAGTACAGGCTGAATTAGTCATCCGCAAACATAAACTGCCTCATAAATTTTCCGATAAAGCCCTGCAGGAAGCAGACATTTACCCTGATACCATGCCAGAGGAGAAAGGAAGGCTCGATCTCCGTCCCATCCCTCATGTTACAATTGACAGTGAAACTGCGCGTGACTTTGATGATGCCGTAGCCGTGGAAAAAACTGCTAAAGGTTGGCGGCTCTATGTTTCCATTGCCGATGTCAGCTACTATGTCAAGTCCGGATCTGCCCTGGACCGGGAAGCATATGAGCGGGGCACCAGTGTCTATTTCCCCAACCGGGTTGTCCCGATGCTGCCGGAACGTCTTTCCAACAATCTCTGCAGCCTGGTCCCCAATGAACCCCGGCCGGCATTTACCGCTGTCATGGAATTTGACCGGAAAGGCAAAAGGCTTGCCCAAAAGTTCAGCAAGAGCATTATTATGAGCCATCACCGCCTGACCTATACAATCGTCAGAAAGCTTCTCGTCGACCAGGACAATGCTCTTATCAGCAAATACAGTGATATAGTAGCCCAGCTCAAGGAAATGGCTCAACTCGCCGCTGCATTAGAAAAAAAGCGGAACAGCCGCGGCAGTATCGGTTTCTCCATCCCGGAAGCCCAGGTTCTCATTGATGCTGAAGACCAGGTGTCAGATGTAATCAGGGCTGAACGCAACATGGCTCACAAGCTTATTGAAGAATTTATGCTGGCTGCCAATGAGGCAGTAGCTTCTACGCTTGCAGCCGAAGGTGTTCCTACCCTGTACAGGATACATGAATCCCCGGATGATGTGAAGGTCATGGAATTTACAGCATTTGCCAGGACATTGGGACTGCACCTCTCTGCCGGCGGAGGCTCCCCTAAATGGTTCGGCAAGGTTCTCTCCCTCGTCGCCGGCAGCCCCAAAGAATACATCGTAAACAACATCCTACTGCGTACCATGCAGCGCGCCCGGTACTCCCCGGAAAACCTGGGGCATTTCGGTCTGGCCGCTGCCTATTACACTCACTTTACTTCACCGATCAGGCGCTACCCTGACCTGATTGTGCACCGCACCCTCTTAACTCTGCTGACCCAAAAGAAAGGCGGCGGCACATCCCCTGCTCCTGACCTGCAACAGGCTGGAGACTTTCTCTCCGGCCGGGAAAGGGCTGCTGTAGACGCGGAACGGGAAATGACTGAGCGTTTGCAGGTCCGTTTCATGGCAGAAAAGATTGGTGAACCTTTTGAGGGCATTATCTCAGGTGTTACCGCCTTTGGTCTTTTTATTGAGCTTCTGGATCATTTTGTCAGCGGTGCCATTGAAATAGGAAAACTCAAAGACGATTATTACCAGTTCGATGAAAAAAATTATCGGCTTATCGGCTCACATACTCACAAAGTATTCCAGGTTGGCGATCTGATCAGGATAAAGGTGGAAAGCGTTGATATACGGCAACGGCGGATTAATTTTGTGCTGGAATAAGAAGATGGGTTCAAGGGATTGAAAAGTCGAGGATTCAAAGGGAAAAGATTTGAACGAAATGCTGAATTTTAAAATGCCATTTCACGCAGCGGCCGGGCAGTTAAGAACAGGGGAAGGATTCGGCGGAGCAAAGCAACTTTCCAAAGCGTCGGTTCTTTGAGGGCAGCGGAGTCCGTTTTGCTGCACGCAAAACAAGTAACTTTCTACCATTTCTATTGTTCGTCTTCTTTAATCAGGTAAAGAAAAAGAACAAATATTAGTCATTGATATTTATATGCCAGATTCATCTACCAAAACAAAACAGATGCTGGACAACATTGCAGTTGTCCTCTTGAAGCCAAAGTACCCTGAAAATATCGGAGCGGCGGCGCGCTGTGCCTTGAACATGGGAATTTCCCGCTTAACCGTTGTTAGCACCGAAGCTCCTGACAAGGAGAAGATGCTGAAAATGGCGACTCACAAGGCTGCCCATCTTATTGAAGATCTCAAGCGTTTTACAAGGATTGAGGATGCCCTGGCCCCCTTTTCCCATGTTGTGGGAACTACTGCCAGGCAGGGCAGAAAAAGGCGCATCGAAAACAGTCCGCGTTATATGCTGGACACCATCCTGCCATTATTGGAAAATAACCAGGTTGCCCTGCTGTTCGGCCCTGAAGACAGGGGGCTTACAAACGAGGAGCTCAAATACTGCCAGACAAAAGTGACAATTCCTACAGCAGACTTTTCATCTCTTAACCTGGCACAGGCTGTCGCTATTCTGTGCTATGAACTTTATTGGGGGGTCAGGTATTCCGGCAAAGTCATAGAGTCAACTTCCAAGCTGGCTAGTTCCCATGAGCTGGAAGGCATGTATGCCCATGTGGAGAAACTTCTAAACCAGATAGGCTTTTTAAGGACTGATGACAGCAGTTACTGGATACGAAACATCAGGAATTTTCTGGGGCGGGTCGGATTACGGGCCAAAGAAGCACGGATGATCCGTGGCTTCTGCCGCCAGTTCCTCTGGTATGACAACCAGTTAAAAAAACATGGGGCTGGTGGACGAACCGGAAAATATTTCCTTGCACTTCCCGATGCTGAATCTTGCGGAGATGAGAAAGATCCTGCGCTTAAATGATCTGTTTTAGGAGATTACAACTATACAAGATCCAGGTAGGTATATTCCTTTAACCCCTTTTCATATTCCTTTAACAGACGCATGCCTTCGTTTGGCAGGACACGGTCCTCTTTAATAGCCTTGTCAAATTGCCGCTTCATGAGACGGGCAAGCTCATTACCTGAATACTGCACCAACCCCAGAACTTTTTCCATTGTTGTTCCTTCAATGGTTTCCTCGATGTAATAACCCGCTTCTTCGTCTTCATCGAGGAAGACATGCGCCTCGTTGACCCGGCCGAAAAGGTTGTGCAGGTCGCCCATGATATCCTGGTAGGCTGCAGTAAGAAAAATCCCAAGATAATATGGCTTGTTGTTGAGGGGATGCAGATTGAGAGTATCAACCCCTTCTTCATAATGGCTGATAAATTTGGAGACCTTACCGTCTGAATCACAGGTTATATCCACCAGGGTTCCTTTTTCGGTCGGTTCCTCGTCGAGACGATGGAGCGGCATGATCGGGAAAAGCTGGCCGAATCCCCAATGATCAAGCAGAGACTGGAATACGCTGAAGTTGCAAAGATACTGCCCGCTCAGGGTATACTCCATCTCCATTATTTCCTCCGGAATATATTCAGCTCCCTTGTATTGCTTGAATACTTCAGCACTGATAAGCCAGAAAAACTTTTCGACCTCAGCCTTAATTTCCAGACCAATGAGACCGAGGCCAAAATGGGTCTGCGCTTCCTCGCGCAGATGCAAGGCATCATGGTAAGACTCAAGAGGATTGTCAGGGTTTATGCTCGTGTACGTATACCAGGATTCCTCGAGGAGCCGGTGCTTTAACTTCGGCTTTGTTGCCGCTTTGCTGTCAGGTACCTTCTTAATATGGCCAAAAGCCTCCACGACCAGGACAGAGTGATGCGAAACAACGGCGCGGCCGCTCTCATTGATTATGACAGGATGGGCAACCTTTTCCAGGTCGCAGATGTCCATGATATTATAGACAATATCCCTGGCATATTCATTAAGGGAGTAGTTGGCCGAGGAATGAAAAGTGGAGCGACTGCCGTCATAGTCAACACCGAGGCCGCCTCCCACATCAAGATACTCAAGATCATGCCCGAACTTTTTCAGCTTGGCATAATACATGGCCGCCTCCCTGGTCGCTTTCTTGATAGTCAAGATATCCGGAACCTGGGAGCCGATATGAAAGTGGACAAGCTTAAGACAATCTGCCATACCCGCTTTTTTTAACAGGTTTGAAGCCTCAAGGATCTCAGGTGCAGCAAGACCGAACTTTGCCTCATCACCGGTACTCTTGTCCCATTTCCCCTGGCCTTTGCTCGACAGCCTGATGCGTATTCCCAGTAGCGGATCGACCTTGTATTTTTGGGCATACTTTATGACATTTTTTATTTCTTCAACCTTCTCAACAACCAGGATCACCTTTTTCCCGAGTTTCATGCCGATGAGGGCGGTTTTTATGAAGCGATGATCCTTATAGCCATTGCAGATGATCAAACTTTCAGGGTCTTCATGAAAGGCGAGAGCGGCAAAAAGTTCCGGTTTCGAACCCACCTCCAGGCCATAGTGGAAGGGGGCGCCCGCATCGATGATCTCCTCCACAACTTCACGGAGTTGATTCACCTTGATGGGATAGACCCCCCGGTAGATCGACTGATAGCTGAATTCATCAATTGCGCCGTTAAAGGCGCCATTAATCCTCTCAACCCTGTCACGCAATAAATCCTGGAAACGTATCAGCATCGGAAAATGAAGCCCCTGGTCCCGTGCCTCCTGAACCACATCCAGCACCCTGATGGTGGCCCCTCTTTCTTTCAGGGGCGCAACCATGACATCCCCTTTGGGATCTATATCAAAGTAGCGCAAGCCCCAGCGGTCAACACCATATAATTCCTTGGCATCTTCAACCGACCAATCTTGGCTTTCTGCAGGAAGTTCTTCGTTTTTCTTTTCTTTCTTCGGAGTCATATTTTTACCCGATAATTATCTTAGCTGACGGCCAGGCCAATTAATTTGTAGACAAGCTTTGCTGCAGTAAAGTCAGGCGCCTGCATGTTGGGAATGGGTGCAAGCTCAACCACATCAATACCGCAGATAGTCCTTTTGGCGGAAACTTTGTGGAGCAGGTCCATAATCTGATACCAGGTCAAGCCGCCGGGCTCCGGTGTGCCCGTCGCAGGCATGACGGCTGCATCAAAGCAGTCGACATCAAAGGTGATATATATATGCTCCGGAAAATCCCAGGGCAGAACCTGATTAGGAATCCCTTTTTTATATATCTCTGCTGCATCCAGACTTTGTAAATCATGCGTTCTGCGAAATATGTATTCATCCTGTGACAGGCTGCGAATACCAATCTGTATAAAGGGCAGCCCCATTTCATGCACTCGGCGCATAACACAGGCATGGCTAAAACGATTACCTTCATAACTGTCACGCAGGTCTGCATGGGCATCAAACTGGATGACACCGATTCTTTTGCCACAGTCAGCAAAGGCCTTAAGGGCACCCAAGGTAACCGTATGTTCACCGCCAAGAAGCACAGGAAGCCCATTTTTTTGGAGCACCATATCCACTTCGGATGAAATGGCATGCAGATCCTGTTCAACTTCATCAGCCTGGCATCTAAGCGGTTCATGGGTGTACATGCCGGCCTGCCCCGGAATGCTGCTGCCGTCAAATGCTTCAAGCTGCAGGGAGGCCTCCAGAATCGCCCTTGGGCCTGCAGCGGTTCCACTGCCATAGGAAACGCTTTTCTCCATCTCCACAGGAATTATATGAATGGCTGCTTCCTCAAACGAGGATGGCGGGATATCCAGCTCGAGAAAACTTGGATACGCGGTTTTTGCCATAATCTTTCCCTGCAATTTATTGTGATGACAAACTCTTTCCAGTTAATTGTTAATTCTAAAGCAGGTTCAATCTGGTTTACAAGCCTCTGAAAAATTCAAAATCCGAACAATTGTGGCGCGTAAAATAGTGGTTTATTTGAACCGCCACAGACAGTGCTTTTTGTAATTTAGCGAAATAACCTTACAGGATAATTTAATACATTGTTCATCCAGAGCCGAAAATCACATTAACCTGATAATTTTCATTATCAAACGTATCATGACAATCTGGACCGATAATCCTGGTATCCGAATTCCTTAATAACCTTTACCGTATTGTCCTCAGGGTCATAGGTTGCAATTGCAGGCAATTGCACACCGTTGAAGGTATTGTTTTTTACCATTGTGTAGTGGAGCATATCAAGAAAAACAAGTTTCTGGCCTTTGGCCAGGGGCATTTCAAATGAATAATAGCCTATAACATCTCCAGCCAGGCAGCTGAGCCCTGCCAGCTGGTAGGTATATTTTTTTTCTCCCGGCTGCCCCCCACCAATAACTTCAGGCCTGTAAGGCATTTCCAGGACATCCGGCATATGGGCCGCAGCTGACGTATCCAGGACCGCTATGGGCTTGTCGCGCTCAATAATGTCAAGAACTGTGCTGACAAGCATTCCGGCATTCAGGGCAATCGCTTCTCCAGGTTCAAGGTAGACTTCAAGTCCATAGCGGTCCTGGAAACCGCTCACAATTGTACAGAGTTTGTCCACATCATAATCACTTCTGCTTATGTGGTGGCCCCCCCCAAAGTTCATCCACTGCAGATTCCTAAAGTAGGGTGCGAACTTCTTTTCCACCTGGGCCAGGGTCCTCTCCAGGGTATCAGAATTCTGTTCGCACATTGTATGAAAATGGAGTCCGCTGATGCCCTCAAGGTCCTGTCCCTGCAACTCTTCCAGTGTGATGCCAAGTCTGGAGTCCGGTGCACAGGGGTTGTAAAGTTCAACCTTAACCTCTGAATACTGGGGATTAATCCGGAGACCGCAGCGGATAGTTCTGGGGCTTTGCAGTACCTTTTTTCTGTAGTAGCGCCACTGATTTATGGAATTGAAGCTGATATGGTTAACAAGGGGCAGCAGCTCTTCCATGTCTTTTTGGCTGTAAGCCGGGGCATAGACATGGACCTCACCCCCAAATTCCTCCCGTCCAAGTCTTGCCTCGTGCGGTGAACTGGCGCAGGTACCCTGCAGGTACCTGCTGATCAACGGGAAGGTGCTGAACATTGCAAACCCTTTGAGGGCAAGCAGGATCTTGCATCCTGTCCTCTGGCGCACCCCGGCTATAACATCAAGATTTTTCCGCAAAAGTGCCAGGTCACATACATAACATGGACTTGGAAATGCAGTTGGATCAAAGGCTGGCAGACTTGTCATTATCCATGTCCAAAATGGTTTCGATCCAGGGCAGCCCATGCAGTGAGAGTTTTTTCATAAAAGGATCGGGGTCGAACTCCTCGACATTAAAGACACCGGGCTCATGCCATTCTTTCTCAAGCATGAGCATACCGCCGATCATGGCAGGGACTCCTGTTGTATAGGAAATTGCCTGGGAGTTTGTCTCACGGTAAGCCTCCTGGTGATCGCAGATATTGTAGACATAATATCGTTTCTTCCGCCCATCTTTTATACCCTCAATCAGGCAGCCGATGCATGTCTTGCCTTTTGTTTTGGGCCCGAGGGAGGCAGGCTCCGGCAGTACCGCCTTTAAAAACTGCAGGGGAATAATCTCCCGTCCCTGGTACAGGACAGGATCTATCCTGGTCATACCTACATTTTCCAGAACTCGTAGATGGGTGAGATACGACTCTGAAAAAGTCATCCAGAAACGGATACGTTTCACGCCCTTGATGTTTTTAGCCAGTGACTCCAGCTCTTCATGGTAGAGAAGATAAATTTCCTTGGGCCCTATACCGCCCGGGAAGTCAAACGTCTTGTGCACTGATAAAGGTTCGGTCTCCATCCACTGTCCATAGTCGTAGTACCGTCCTTTCGCAGTAACCTCTCGAATGTTGATCTCAGGATTGAAATTGGTGGCAAACGGCAGGCCATGTTCACCGGCATTACAGTCGATGATATCAATGGTATGGATCTCATCAAAATGATGCTTCTGGGCATAGGCGCAGAAGATATTGGTGACTCCCGGGTCAAAACCGCAGCCGAGAAGTGCCATGATGCCTGCCTTTTTGAACCGTTCCTGATAGTCCCACTGCCACTTGTAGCAGAACTTGGCTTCATCCCGAGGTTCGTAGTTGGCCGTATCTAGATAATCCACTCCAGTTTCAAGACAGGCATCCATTATGGTCAAATCCTGATAGGGCAGAGCCACGTTGATGACAAGCTGTGGCTTGAAATCCTTTATCAGGGCGATTAGTTCAGTAACATTATCCGCATCAACCTGAGCAATTTTTATGGGACTTGATAACTCAGCCTGTATCTCCTCGCATTTTTTCAGAGTCCTGCTCGCCAGGCAAATCTCGTTAAACACACCAGGGGTTTGTACACATTTATGGGCAACAACCCGTCCTACACCGCCGGCACCAATAATCAATACTTTGCCCTTGTTGATCATCTGTCAGTCCTCATTTAAGAAAGATTGAAGTGCATCTGAAACAACTTCGCAACTGATTGCATCAACCATAACACCTAAAAAATAAGCGGCCCGTTATACAGAATTTTACAAAAATAACAATCTGTTTATAACGGTTATTAGTAAAATATTTTTACAGATTTTTAAATACGAAAATCAAACTTTTTCAAGTGGACATTGGCTGCATAACGGTTTGCTCTTTTTACAGAATTCCTTCCCGGTCCGGACGATAAGAGCATGGTATTCATTGAACAGCTTAACATCCTCGGGCAGGGACAGGGCAAAATATTCCTGGATCTCATGGTATCCATCTTCTTCAGCAACAATGTCATGCCTGGCAAAGATTCGGTGGGTATAGGCATCAACTACAAATACAGGCTTGTTTCCCGCATAAAGAAGGATGGAGTCAGCTGTTTCAGGGCCTATCCCTTTTACAGATACAATTTCCTCGCGAAGGGTGAACATCTCTCCTGCAAACATTTCTTCGAGAGATCCGTTATACTCCTGTGCGATAAAATTGAGGAGATTCTTCAAACGTGCTGCCTTGAGATTAAAATAACCTGCAGGCCTGATCTTCTCAGCCAGTATCTCAACCGGCAGACCATGCAGCTTGGCAAATGAAAGGAGCTTTTCTCTTTTCAGGTTATCTATGGCTTTGCTGACATTTGTCCAGTTGGTGTTCTGGGTGAGCACCGCACCAACCATGATTTCAAATTGCGTCTCCCCCGGCCACCAGCGTTGAGGCCCGAAGTGATCCAGCAGGATCTCGTAGATTTCATAGACTTTATTCATATTAAAAGCTGGCAGATGAGAGGGTTTTTACCTGTGCCGATGGAATCAATTTTATTACTTAGAAGTTGAAGATTGAAATGATATTTTTGTAAAGGTTCAAGAAATAAAAGGAAATTCCGCAGAGTCGTACTAGTGGTCCGACGCACAAACAATTAGGACGATTGACACAGAGATTGCACAAAAGAGATTTCAATCACCGAAGCAGATGCCTATCTCACGTGCCGTGAGCACCTTGTCATTATCCATGTTGACCAGTTTTCTGGATGTGATTGCCTCTGCCAATGGCACGGCTTTCATTTCCGGAGTAGCCAGCGCCACCATGTGATCAAAAGTTTCCGCCTCAACCAGGCGGACTGCTGCTGCTCCGAAGCGCAAGGCGAGGAGCCTGTCAAAGGTGGTCGGCGTGCCTCCCCTCTGCAAATGCCCCAGGACAAGAGACCTGGTATCCTTTTTGGTCTTTTCCCTGATTCTCTGGGCAACCCACTCCCCTATTCCTCCAAGAACTACCTCTTGCCTGCCGATCTCCCCTTCTCTGCAGAAAACATCACATTCTTTTTCCTGGGCACCTTCTGCGACAACAACAATTGCATAATCTTTGCCGTGCAGCTCATTATCGGAAATTTTCTCGCATACCTTGTCAATATCAAAAATAATTTCTGGGATCAAAATTACATCAGCCCCGCCTGATATTCCTGAATTTAATGCAATCCAGCCCGATTCCCGCCCCATGACCTCCACGACCATGACCCTGTCGTGGGACTTGGCTGTGGAGTGGAGGCGATCCAGGGCCTCTGTGGCGGTAGATACAGCTGTATCAAAACCGAATGTCAGGTTTGTTGCCTTAAGGTCATTGTCGATTGTTTTTGGCACCCCGACTACCGGCATGCCCAGTTGGGCAAACCGGTGGGCAATCTCCAGGGTGCCGTCACCGCCCACAGCAATATGACAGGCGAACCCCATCCGGTTGAAATTATTGAGAATGCGCTCTGAAACATCGCGTATCAAGGTTTCCCCTGCCAGATTTTCCACAGGCATGGCAAAAGGATTCCCTTTATTGGTGGTGCCGAGGATAGTGCCGCCTGTAGGCGTTATGTCTTCAACTTTTTCGGGGGTTAAAGTCATAAGCTCATCAAGGTCGAGCAATCCTTTATAGCCGCTGCGGCTGCCATACACCTCCCAACCGCGAAGATGCGCCGACTTCACAACAGCATAAATAACCGCATTCAATCCCGGGGCATCACCCCCCCCAGTCGATATAACAATCTTTTTCATTTCACACCGTACTGTTCAAGTATAGCTCAGTTTAAGCTAGTTGCAGCAAAAGTCAGGATGACAACTGCCGGGAAAATTTCTCTGTTCCGTTAATTTACAGAATCATGATAATATACTGTTTTCTGGCAAGCTGTGCACCACTCTTTTCCCTATTATATAAGTTGTAGACTCATCAATAATAACTAAAAAATATATTTAACCATCATATAGGTGTCTTTTCCTATATTGACTTATTTCCCGATGTTCCTTAAAGTAATTAGTGACTTAATAAAAAAATAGGTTTGTCTGCAATTTGGCACCCGTTGGAATGCTTGCAGATGTTAAGATTAAATAATATGTCAAGGAGTATTTATAATGTTTGAAGTAACAGAGTTGGCAACACAAAATCTCAAGTCGTATATGGAGCAGAACAATATTGATTCTGCCCTGCGCGTAGCTCTTATGGGCGGTGGCTGAGCAGGCCCCTCTCTGGGACTGGCTCTGGATGAGCCAAAAGCAAATGATGCGAAATACGAACAGGATGGCCTGACCTTCCTGGTTGATAACAATTTGCTGGACACCTGTGGATCAATAAAAATTGATTTTATCGATGCCGGCATGCGTTCCGGATTCTCAATCAGTTCCGCCAAGCCCATTAGTAGTGGAGGCTGCAGCAGCAGTGCCTCCTGCGGCTCAAGTTGCGGGTAGTTAAGCCCTCTTGCCCGTCCATACCCCCGCGCAGGTATCTGCCGGGGGTATTTTTTTGCCATTCTGCTGCAGGCGACAAAATACCCGGCAATGGAAACCCGGAAGCCAACAACCTGTTATCTCAATTATTAATCTATCCAATCAGCGGCAACTTAATCTTTTATTTGTCATCTCTTATAAACTATCTCGAATTCTTGACAGACAAGAGGAGCGAACTTACCATTTCTTGCAGTTCCAAATCATGATTTTCATAATTATTACCTTGTGAAAAGATCTCCCAAGACGGGCATTACATTAAGAATGTATTGATCTTATTGGACCTTGCAAATTATGAGTGAATCATGGGGCTCTGGTCACAATTGATTAAAATATTGTATGAATTGCGGAGGAAAACATGCAATTTGATAAATTCACCATGAAATCACAGGAGGCTGTCCAGGAATCGCAGAGTATTGCTGAAAAGAATGGCCACCAGGAAATCAAGCCTGAACATTTATTGGCAGCTCTTCTTGAACAAAAAGACGGCGTCATTATTCCCGTTCTGCAAAAAATGGGGATCAATCTTGCCTCATTAAAAGATGATGCAAAGCACTTAATCGATAACCTGCCAAAGGTAAGCGGCTCCGGTTTTGGCCAGGTGTATGCTTCCCAGCCTTTTAAAAAGGTGCTGGACCAGTCCTTTTCGCTGGCTGCAAATATGCAGGATGAATATGTCAGCCAGGAGCACCTTTTTCTGGCTCTCCTTGCGGAAAAAGGTGTGGTTGCTGGGACGCTGCAAAGGCATGGTGTGACCAGAGACGCATTTTTACAGGCTCTGGTCAGCATTCGCGGCAACCAGAGGGTAACTGACCCAAACCCGGAAGAAAAATACCAGGCCCTGGAAAAGTATGCCCGGAACCTCACCGATGTTGCCAAACAGGGGAAACTCGACCCGGTAATCGGGCGGGATGATGAAATCCGTCGGGTGATTCAGGTCCTTTCCAGGCGCACCAAAAACAACCCGGTGCTCATCGGTGAACCGGGCGTTGGCAAAACAGCAATTGTGGAAGGCCTGGCCCAGCGCATTGTTAACGGAGATGTACCTGAGACCCTCCGCAATAAACAGGTAGTTGCCCTTGATATGGGAGCCCTTGTTGCAGGTGCCAAGTACCGCGGTGAATTCGAAGACCGTCTAAAAGCCGTGCTGAAGGAGATCCAGAAGCGCGAAGGCGAAATCATCCTGTTCATTGATGAGATACATACCCTGGTTGGAGCCGGGGCAGCAGAGGGATCCATGGATGCCTCCAACATGCTCAAGCCGGCCCTGGCCCGTGGTGAACTCCACTGTGTCGGCGCCACTACCCTGAACGAATACCGGAAATACATTGAAAAGGATGCAGCCCTGGAAAGGCGCTTTCAGCAGGTGCTTGTGCAGGAACCCTCCATCGAGGACACGATCGCCATCCTGCGCGGGCTCAAGGAAAAATATGAAGTTCACCATGGCGTGCGGATTACCGATTCTGCTACTGTGGCCGCAGCTACCCTTTCAAATCGCTACATATCGGATCGTTTTCTGCCGGATAAAGCCATTGATCTTATTGATGAGGCTGCTTCCCGGTTGCGTATCGAAATTGATTCCATGCCAACTGAAATTGACGAGGTGGAGCGCAAGAAAATCAAACTGGAGATTGAACGCGAAGCCCTGAAAAAAGAAAGAGACAAGGCCTCAAAGGAGCGGCTTGCAAAGCTCGAAAGTGAACTGGCAGATATAAACGAAACCCTAAACAGCATGAAAGGGCACTGGTCCCTTGAAAAGGAGGTCATCCAGAAGATCAGGGATATAAAGGCCCGGATTGAAGAAGCCGGCGTCGAAGAACAGAGGGCCCAACGAGCAGGCGACCTCAGTAAGGTTGCCGAAATACGTTACGGCAGAATTGTTGAACTTGAAAAACAGATGGCCGCTGAAAATGAACGTCTGGCAAAGATTCAACAGGACCGCAAAATGCTGAAGGAAGAGGTGGATGAGGAGGATGTTGCCAGTGTTGTGGCCAAGTGGACCGGAATTCCCGTCGATAACCTGCTGTCTTCTGAAAAGGATAAGCTGGTCCATGCCGAAGAATTCATGTCCAGGAGAGTTGTGGGGCAATCTGAAGCCATCCAGGCGGTTGCTAATGCCGTGCGCCGTGCCCGGGCCGGGCTGCAGGACCCGAACCGGCCCCTCGGCTCCTTTATTTTTCTGGGGCCAACCGGTGTGGGCAAAACCGAATTGGCCCGGACCCTGGCTGACTTTCTCTTTGACAGTGAACAGGCCATGGTACGCCTGGACATGTCGGAATTCATGGAAAAACACTCTGTGGCCCGCTTGATCGGCGCCCCGCCAGGATATGTGGGCTACGAGGAAGGAGGCTATCTGACCGAGGCTGTAAGGCGGCGCCCCTATTCTGTCATTTTGTTTGATGAAATTGAAAAAGCTCACCCAGATGTCTTTAATGTTCTCCTGCAAATTCTCGATGATGGCAGGATGACTGACGGGCAAGGCCGAACAGTTGATTTTAAAAATACCATTCTGATCATGACCTCCAACCTGGGAAGCCAGCTCATTATGGAGCTTGGCGAGCAGAACAGGCAGGAAATGGTGAAACAGGTGAATGAGATTTTGCACCAGCAGTTCAGGCCCGAATTCCTGAACCGCATTGATGAAACCATTATCTTCCATGGCCTGTCCAAGGAAAACCTGGCCAGAATTGTTGACATACAGGTTGCCCTTTTGACCAAGAGATTGGCGGAGAAAAAATTCTCCATTACTCTGACCGATAATGCCAAAAACTTTCTCATAGAAGTGGGCTATGACCCTGCTTACGGGGCCAGGCCTCTGAAGCGTGCCATCCAGCGCTATGTCCAGGACCAGCTTGCCATGCAAATTCTGGAAGGAAAGTTCAGTGAGGGCGACAGAATAGTTGTTGATGCTGATGCCGCTAAACAGAAACTGCTTTTCACCAGGGAATGATAAAAAAATCTCGCAAAATGACTGCAGAAAAAATCGGCCAACTCGAATGTTATTTGCAACAACGCATATGGCATAGATTCCCCAGCCCCTGATCCATTGCCAGCAACTTTTACTGGCAGGCATCCCCAGATATACTCCTTTCCAAAAAACAAATGTAGAGGAAAAACGGCCCTTTTCTGCGCTTTTCTCTGCTGCGCAACAGCCTGCGGAACCGGCAGATCATTCATTTCTTGGCCACATATCTCTTGCTGCTTATAATCTCAGCCTGGTTACTGATTGAATTCCAACACTGAACTCACTCCCTTAACAGTTTTTTTTGAAAATTATACTTCAAAATGCTATGTAGGAATAAAGCATTAGAAAATAAGAAAGCTGGCTGCATTTAAAAGTCGAGCAAACACAGGGAGAACAAAATGGATTTCCCCCTGCTCATTTTCACCGACCTTGATGGTACTCTGCTTGACCATCACAGCTATTCATTCAAGGGTGCTGAAGAGGCCCTGCAACGTCTTCGGCAGCATTCCATTCCTATTATACTGACATCAAGCAAAACAAGAGCGGAGCTGCTAATTCTGCAGAAAAAACTGGGCTTGAACGAACCCTTTATTTCTGAAAACGGTGGTGGCATTTTCATCCCTTCAGATTATGCTTTGCCGGATATTGGTGCCCTTGAAAAATGGGGTGATCACCACGGTAAACAGTTCGGCAGACCCTACAGTTATATCAGAACAGTATTTGAATCGGTCCGGTCCAAATACAATCTCCGAGGTTTTGGAGACATGACGGTCGAAGAAATCATGGAACTCTCCGGACTTTTGAAGGCAGATGCCCTTCTGGCCCGGCAGCGGGACTTCAGCGAACCGTTCAGGTTTTTGGCAGAACCCCGCCTGCAGGAGTTGAAAGAAGAAGTTGCTGACCATGGCCTGACCGTTACCCGCGGGGGACGCTTTTATCACATAATGGCTGCGGGCCAGGACAAAGGACTTGCTGTTGCTGAAACCACTCGTCTATTTCAAGCTGGCTGCCCAGAGAGAATTGTCACTATCGGTCTCGGTGATGCTGAAAACGATTATCTCATGCTCAAGGTTGTTGATATTCGGGTGCTGATACCAAAACCTGATGGAAGCTATGAAAACCTGGACCTGCCAAACTTGCGCAAGCCCCCTTATCCCGGCAGCAAAGGTTGGGGCGCAGCTATCACGGCAATCCTCGATGATTTCCAATTGGCATCTCCCGAATATGTGACTCCATGCTAGCACCGGCATGATCACAATAGCGCCTTAAAAATCTGGCACAGGAGGACGGTTATGGCTGATTTTCACCAGGAAGGACTTGTTACCAACCTACACGCTCTTTACGAGGCTTTTGACAAGGATGCTTACCTTGAGGAACTTGAAAAAAAACTGCTTGATTATGCCGGCCATCAGAATATTACCCTGCTTCTGCCAAGCCTATATTCTGAGTTGAAAAACCCTGATGTACTTGACCCCATAGTCGATGATATCAGCAAGGTTGAATATCTCCACTCCATTGTTGTAGCCCTGGGCGGCGCAGACTACGACCAGTTCCAGGAAGCTCGCCGCTATTTCAGCAGACTCCGCAATGATACGCGCGAGCTGAAGGTGGTCTGGATTGATGGCCCGGGTGTCAGGGAGGTGCTGGACCGCATCAGGGAAAAGGACATCACCACCGGTGTGGCCGGCAAAGGCCAATCGGTCTGGGTTTCCCTTGGCTACATTCTCGGACATGAAGAAGCTGATGTAGTTGCCCTGCACGACTGTGACATTGTCACATATGACCGGCTGCTGCTCGGTCGTCTCATCGAACCTGTGGCCAACCCCAACAATGATTTTGAATTCTGCAAGGGATATTATGCCCGCATTTCTCCTACTGAGCGTGCCATGAAAGGCAGGGTTACAAGGCTTTTCGTCGTCCCTTTTGTAGATGCCATGATGAAGATCATGCGGGAAAGAGGATTTTATGAGTTGGAGAACTTTTTTCAGTACCACCGTTCATTCAATTATCCCCTTGCCGGAGAATTCAGCTTTAGCACTCATCTGGCCCGGGGGCTTAACATTGCCTATGACTGGGGTCTTGAAGTAAGCACCCTTTCAGAGGTTTACAACAAGTTGATCACCAAAAAAATCGCCCAGGTAGACCTGGCCCGGAACTATGAACACAAACACCAGGAAATGTCTCAGCAGGATGCCCAGAAAGGACTGCATCGCATGGTGGTTGATATTGCAAAATTTTATCTCAACTATATGCGGTCCCATGGATTTGCCCTTGATGATGCAACCATTGACATGATCCTGCACACTTACTACCAGAATGCCCTTAATTTTATCAAAAGCTACAGTGATGATGCCGAGGTCAATAACCTGACTTATGACCGTTACCGGGAGGAACAGGCAGCCCATTTCTTCAGAGGTTTCCTCTGGACGGCCTGGGAACAGAGCAAGGGTCCCCAGTTAAGCACCCAGATCCCTTCCTGGAACCGGGTACTTTACAGCCTGCCGGATATCTATGATCACCTGAAATTCGTGGTCGAAAGAGATAATAGTAAAGGTTAACAAGCGGTTCAGCGATCTAGCCAATGAACATTAATGAACGGCGAAAAATAGCCCGCAGAATATTTACATCAGCTGTTGAAAGTGTTCTCCCAGACAGGCTGATTAGCGGCTCTGTTATTTTGCACAACAATGAACTGCATATCCAGGATGCAGTTCATACCCTTCAGCCCGGCCGGAAGGTGTACGTGTGCGGAAGCGGCAAGGCTGCATTTACAATGGCCAAAAGTCTTCTGCCCATTCTGAAAGGACAGGTTGCAGGCGGCATTATTGTCACCAGCCAACTGACCGATGACGACCTTTCGCCCCTGATTGCAGTGCAGGGTTCACATCCTGTTCCTGACGAAAAAAGTGTCAGGGGTGCTGAACTTCTGATAAATTGCCTTGCGCAGTTAAAGAGGGATGATTTCTTCATTTACCTGCTTTCAGGAGGTTCATCCGCCCTCATCGAAAAACCGCTCAACTCCATCACCCTTGCAGCGATGCAGGAAACCACACAGCTGCTGCTTCACAACAGTGTACCCATCCAGAAAATCAATGCGATCCGCAAACATTTAAGCATGGTGAAAGGAGGCAGGCTGGGCGAATACACCCAGGCCTCCGGTGTTGTTTTGGTTATTTCAGATGTCATCGATGACGACCTGTCGGTAATCGGCTCCGGCCCACTCTACTATGATACTTCGACCTATCAGCAGTGCCGGGAGATACTTGAACAGGCCCAAATATGGGATAAAATACCTTCCCGTGTGCGTTCAGTCATTACAGACGGAGTAAAAGGCAATATCCCCGAAACTCCTAAAAACAAAAAGGATTCCATACAGCACTATCTGCTCGGCACAAACCGTATTGCTCTGGATCAGGCTCGTCAGGCCGCAGAAGCGGCGGGACTCGACTGTTATATTCTCACCGCAGCATTGGCAGGTGAAGCCAGGGAGGTTGCAAAAAACCTTGTCGCCCTGGCCATGGATGTCAGCAAGCATAATGAACCATACAAGCCGCCTGTCTGCCTGTTATTCGGTGGTGAGACCACGGTAACGGTTCGTGGCACCGGCAAGGGCGGCCGCAATCAGGAACTTGCCCTTGCAGCACTTGCAGAAATTGGCAGACAGGATAATATCTTATTATTAAGCGGCGGCACAGACGGTATTGACGGCAATTCTTCGGCAGCAGGAGCCATTGCCGACAGTGGATTTTTTATAGAAGGTGCCAGGCAGGGTCTTTCTATTGCGCCTTTTCTTGAGAACAATAATGCCAATGCTTTTTTCCAGGCTGTCGGCGGCTTGCTTGAAACCGGTCCGACAGGCACTAATGTTATGGATATTACCCTGTTAATTATTGACAAGGAGGATTTATGAGCCGCACCGGAAGGTTTTCCACAGCAATGCGGGATTATGCCCGGCGCCAGATCGAAAATCTCGGCAATGCAGATATTGTGGTAGGAATCCCCTCATATTACAGCGATGATTCACTGGCCCATGTCATCCAGATGGTTGCAGAAGGCCTTGATCATTTCTACCCGGAAAAGAAGTCTCTGATCATCGTTGCTGACGGTGGCTCCACTGATGACACCAGGGAAATAGCCCAAAGTGTTGATAACCATCACTTCAACATAGATGTTTTGGTTACCATCTATAGGGGTATACCGGGCAAAGGTTCTGCATTCCGGGCAATTTTTGAAGCGGCTAAATACTTGCAGGCTTCCGCGGTTGCCCTGTTTGATTCCGACCTCAAATCCATAAAGCCCGGCTGGGTCCGCAACATCCTCGATCCGGTATTAAACGGTTACGATTTTGTGGCTCCAGATTATTCCCGCTACAAATTTGACGGCACAATTACCAATACAATTGCCTACAACCTGACCAGGGCCTTATATGGTGTAAATATCCGGCAACCGATTGGCGGCGACTTCGGCATGTCCAGTCTTATGGTAAACCACTGTCTCAATCAGGACGTTTGGGATACAGATATTGCCAAATTTGGCGTTGATATCTGGCTTACCATCACTGCAATCACCGGCGGCTTTAGAATCTGCCAGGCAAGACTTGGGGCCAAAGTTCACGGCGAGAAAGACCCGGCTGCTGACCTGGGTCCCATGTTCAGAGAGGTGGTCGGCACAATATTCACACTTCTTGGCATGAACAAAACATATCTCGAAAAGGTCAAGGAAACCATCAATACACCGATCTTCGGAGAAGCCATTGGGGAAGAGCCTGACCCCTTTGAGGTGAACCTGAAACCCCTGGTCGAATATTTCCGTATCGGCTATAAAAACTTCGGGTCTGTCTGGGCAAACATTATCGAGGAAAAAGACTATAATACTATTAAGAAGCTTGCCGGGTCCAAGAACCTGAAAAAATTCAACCTGCCCACTGAGACCTGGGTACGGATCGTTTATCGGTACGCTGATTATTTCTGCCGGGCCGAACGTCAGCGTTTCAAAATTCTTGACACCCTTATTCCTCTTTATAATGCCAGGGTCGCATCATTGATCATGATCTTGCAGGAGAAGGACCACGCCGAAGCGGAGGAATATTATGATGCTCAAGCACAAATATTTGAGTCCATGCGCGGCTATTTGATAGACCTGCTCAGAAATAATGACACACCTCTCAAAGTGGATTAGTTCTTTTACCGAGCGAAATGACTGTACGTGATGTAAACACCCCTTTCCCGAACCATGAAATAATTGAACTCGTGGGCCGGCGGGCGGAAAATCTTTTTACTGATCTTAAGCTCTGCTGTTCAGAATCTCTCCTGCTCGTTCTTAATCACGGATTTGATGGCGGCCTCTCTTCCTCGCAGGCCAAACAACTAGGTGCAGGCTTCTGCGGCGGCATGGGGGAGTCTGGTGATACCTGCGGAGCTCTTTCCGGGGCGCTTATGGGGCTTGGACTGCTTGTGGGCCCTCACGCCAAAAACAGTATGAGTAAGAAAAAATTTCGGCAACTTGCAAGGAAGATGCACGACCGATTCCACGAAGAATTCTCCTCTACCTGCTGCAGGGTGCTGATCAAGGATTTTGACAGGAACAGCAAAGCCCGCTCCCAATTCTGCACGAAACTGACAGGTACCACTGCAGCCATTGTCACGGAACTGCTTCTTACGGCCAGGCCGGATTTGGTACAGCGTCTGCAGGCGGATTATCTTGTCAGCCGGGATTCAAAGATAACCGGCTTTCTCAAGAATCTTGTATAACGTATCTGATCGCTTACTTCATTTGCACAGACAAACAGCTATTTACGAATGCCTAACAACTAAAGACGGCCGACAGTTCAAAAAAAGTAAAAAAAGTTCCAAATACCTGTTGACAATTTTTTGATAAGGTAATAGGTTGTCGCGTTTCCGGGCGCTGAGCAGGAAAGGCGCCG
>Ga0209742_10000262_pt1 | contig 29385 bp, 28 predicted proteins | sample DeeMarSeWOR38_10_FD_187462 | JGI IMG/M metagenome (GOLD analysis project Ga0209742, IMG submission 187462) | Marine sediment microbial communities from White Oak River estuary, North Carolina - WOR-3-8_10 (SPAdes) (version 2) | ecosystem: Environmental > Aquatic > Marine > Intertidal zone >... | reverse complement strand
TCAGCGCACCTGTGGGGCGCGAATAAGAACAGCGCTGGATGAACTGCCGTTAATCGCGGTGCGCAGGCCCGCTCCCACCAAAAAAGCGTGATAGTGTACGGGGCCGCGAAGCCTGGTTAAGGCGCGGTCTTTGGAGCGCTGGTTTCGCCCGGTGTAAACGCCTGCGACGCGGGATCAAAGTCAGGCTCCACTTTAGGAATTTCGTAAGGTATCACCCGTGTAATTACGCCAAACATGGGATGATCAAAATAATGGATCTCCTTACTGCGCATGCGCCGCGTTTCAAACATGTGGAAGGTCTGCAACACCTGTCGTTTACGTGTCGTGGTTTGCGGTTGTTCGCCGGTCTGGAATGAAGCAGGTTGCTGCATACCAAAACGGGAATCGAATCCTGTCGCCATTGGATCTACGGGAACCACTTCCTCTTTGAGCACCGGCACGCGGTAATTCAAATCTGCCGCGACATGCAAATACCGGGATACGCCCAACTTCAGCGTACCGGAAAAAGGATTCACTACCGGCCCGGTATTAATGTCCACCTCGGTCACCGGGAGTAACTGGCCATACTGGCTCGAGTCATAAGTAAAATCGCCTACCGCCACACTGCTAAAACGACTACCGCTTTGTTGGCCGGCTTTTTGACTTGCCTGACGCGCGGCATTTATTTGCGCCGATGCTGGTAAATCCGCGCCTTCAAAAACATAAACCGGGATTGCCTTGTCCGGATCCACGGTGGGCTGGCGCCAGGCGATATGCATAATCAACTGATATTCTTGTGAAGAACTCAGCTTTTTCGCGATGGGAACCAGTTGCAGCTCGGACGAGTCCAGTAACTGATAAGGCACCGGCATCGCGGAATTGGCGCTCGGATTGAAATTGGGTAACTTGCTTTGTCTGGCGGGGTCGTTGAGTTTGGCATCTTCAGGATGCATCAGCTCAATAAGTTCTTCATACTGCAATTCGCTGTTCTCGGGCCAGGTTTCGGAACTCATGCCCAGATAATTCTGGTTGGCGAAGATGATAACTTCGATTTGATACCAGGGGATGTCGTTTTCATCCTTATTGGCGGCCAGGACATTTTGTGACGCATTTTGTGTCAAGAATAGAGCACCGGCTAACCAGCTAAGATATTGAATTTTCATGTGTCGTTTCAGTTTGTTCAATTTCTGGCCCGTTTAGTTGGTTTACGTAAACATGTAGTATATAGCAATTTTTTCAAGGAAATAGTGAGATAGTTAAAATGGCTGTTAGAAAAGTACTGCGAATGGGACATCCACTGCTGCAGGAATCCAGCGCTGATGTTACACAGTTTAGCACAACCGAATTGGACAGTTTAATCCAGGATTTGTTTGACACCATGCATGCCGAGGATGGCGCCGGTATCGCCGCGCCGCAGGTGGGCGTGTTGAAGCGGGTAGTGATTTTTGGAGTCGAGGATGAAAATCCGCGTTACCCGGGGCGGGGGGCAGTGCCCACCACGATTTTGATCAACCCGGTGATTACGCCACTCGATAACGAAATGGAAGATGGTTGGGAAGGCTGTTTAAGCGTGCCCGGCATGCGCGGTCTGGTGCCGCGTTATCAACGTGTCCATTACCGCGGCTTTGACGAAAACGGCAAACTCATCGAACGCGACGCCGACGGTTTTCACGCACGCGTCGTGCAACACGAATGCGACCACCTGGACGGAATACTGTACCCGCAACGCATCCAGGATATGTCACAATTTGGCTTCAAGGAAGAACTACTCGACAAGATGGGATGTTAGCACGTGCTTTTTTTAGAAGAGAATAGCGAAAACGCGTGGCCCCCTCCTTTATAAAAGGAGGGCTGAGGAGGATTTAATAAGACATAGGAACTTCACAACGCATGGCAGCAAAAAAAGAAATCACTGAAAATATTATCGAGCGTGTTAACGATCTGCGCCAACAGATTAATTACCACAACTATCGCTATTACGTGCTCGACAATCCGGAAATTCCCGATGCGGAATTCGACAAGCTGTTCCGCGAGTTGCAATCCCTGGAACAACAATATCCCGATCTGATCACGCCGGATTCACCCACGCAACGCGTCGGCGCACCGCCGCTCAAGGAGTTCGGCGAAGTACAGCATGCTATTCCCATGCTGTCACTGGCCAATGCCTTCAGTGAAGAAGAACTGCAGGGCTTCGGCAAACGCATTGCCGTTATGCTGAAGTTAAAAGATCCCGAGTACATAGAATTTACCGCCGAACCCAAGCTGGATGGGCTGGCCATCAGTTTGCGTTATGAAAAAGGCAAGTTCGTACAAGCCGCAACACGCGGTGATGGTATTAGCGGTGAAGATGTGACGCAAAACGTACGTACCATTCATTCAGTGGCGTTGCATTTAGTGGGTAAAGGCTACCCCGATATATTAGAAGTGCGTGGTGAAGTGCTTATGTCCAAGGAAGGCTTCTTCGCCCTGAACAAAAAACAACAGGAAGCCGGTGCGAAAACTTTTGCTAATCCCCGCAATGCTGCCGCGGGTAGTTTGCGCCAACTTGATTCCGGTATTACCGCGACCCGGCCGCTGGAATTTTTTGGATACGGCTTTGGTGAAGTGAAGGGTGGTAAGCTGGCCGATAAACAAAGTGAAATTCTGGAACAGTTCAAGTCATGGGGCATTCGCGTCAGTCCCGAAATCAAGAAAGTCAAAGGCATCAAAGGCTGCCTCAAATACTACGCAGGCATCAGCGAACAACGCGAGCAACTGGATTACGAAATCGATGGTGTCGTATATAAGGTTAACGCTATCACGCAACAAGAAGAGTTGGGTTTTGTATCACGCGCCCCGCGCTGGGCCATTGCGCACAAGTTTCCCGCGCAAGAGGCCATGACGACAATCAAGGCCATCGATGTACAGGTAGGACGTACTGGTATATTAACGCCAGTGGCGCGTCTTGAGCCCGTCGAAGTAGGTGGCGTTACGGTTACCAATGCTACGCTGCACAACCAGGATGAAATAGAACGGCTGGATGTGCGAGTAGGGGACACCGTCGTTATCTATCGCGCCGGTGATGTGATTCCCAAGGTGGCCAGTGTCATCAAGGAGCGGCGTCCCAAGCGCACTTCGCTGTTTAAAATGCCCGATAAATGTCCCGAATGCGAATCAGACGTGGAGCGGGTGGAAGGTGAAGCCGCTACTCGTTGCACCGGTGGTCTGGCCTGTCCCGCGCAACGTAAAAATACCATCAAGCATTTCAACTCACGCCGAGCCATGGACATCGATGGTGTAGGCGACAAACTGGTGGATCAACTGGTTGATAAAGGCTTGATTGAAGACGCTGCCGATCAGTACTCACTCACCAAACAACAACTGGCCGACCTGGAGCGTATGGCAGAGAAGTCTGCGGACAACGTATTAAAAGCACTGGAGAAAAGCAAGAAGACAACGCTGGCGCGTTTTATATATGCGCTGGGTATACGTGATGTAGGAGAAGCCACTGCACAAAACCTTGCGCAACACTTTGCCGATCTGGATGCGCTCATGACCGCCGATGAAGATAGCCTGCAGGAAGTGCAGGATATCGGTCCCATTGTTGCCGCTCATATCGTGAGTTTCTTTAAACAAAAACATAATAAACAGGTCATCAAAAAACTGCTTAAAGCTGGCGTGCACTGGCCAAAGATTTCGCAACCTGCAAGCAGTGACTCCAGACTGGCAGGCAAAACCATCGTGATTACCGGCACACTTCAATCTATGAAGCGCGATGAACTCAAAGACAAGTTGCATGCCCTGGGCGCAAAAGTCACCGGCAGTGTATCCAAAAATACTGACTATGTGGTGGTGGGGGCCGATCCGGGTTCCAAGTACGACAAGGCGCAACAGCTTGGTGTTGAAATTCTGGATGAAGAGCAGATTTTGCGATTAATTAAGTAGTTCGACCTACTGTTCTCCTGTTATTTCGATTTCATCATCATTGTTAAATGGTGGTTAATGTTTATTCTAATTAGATCTGGCGAAACGCACGTATCGTCGATTCGCATGTGCATCTAACATTCGAGTGGAGTGTTGCTTTTTCTGGCATATCAACACTGTCAATAAATCCGAAAAATACAGAATGTGTATTTGTAAAATTGAATACCTGGTTTCCTAAGCGTACATTTAGTTAATTTTAAGAGCTGTTTAAGTAGCGTTATAGATCCGAGTTACCCGCGAAAAGTAGACACCTTCAACAAAGGTTAATTGGAGGTTAGTAATGCCCAAGAAGAAACAATCAGAACCCTATTCAGAAGCCTTTTGTCGGGAAGCGGTGCGTCGTTCCGAAGAAGAAGGCACTACCGTCGTGGAAGTGGCCAAAGAGCTGGGGATCCATGCCAATCAAATCTACAATTGGCGTTGGCAGTTCAACCGATTAGAGAAAAATAAAAAAAACCGGGGAAACAATTTCATAAAATGAAAGGCGTTGATTATTCCAAAGAGGAAAGTGAGGAATTGCGCAAGTTGCGGCGCATCGTCGCTGAGCAGGAAGAGGAGATCAAATTCCTAGAAAAAGCGACGGTGCATTCAATAGGTTATTGCAATGCTTATAATACTGTCACAATAATGAAAAGGTGTAGCAATGAATCACAACAGAAGAATCAATTTTACAGCACTCGAACGAAAACAGTTGTGGTCAAGATGGCGGCAAGGTAAATCATTGAGTGATATCGGGCGTGCGCTCGGGCGCTAGGCAGCAAGAACCATGTCGCCAACCTGCTACAAATAGAGGGTTTAAGAGTCCGTAACGGTAAGGCCTTCAAATACCAGTCCAGTGCTTATGCCGCCTGCAATGTTTCGCCTAATCTGTTAGCGCGGAATTTTACGGCCAACAAACCCGACGAGAAATGGATCTCGGATATCAGCTAGATTGATGTGGATGGGGAATGGATACACCTGGCGGTGATCATGGACTTGTATTCCCGAGAGGTCATTGGCTGGCTGGTGGATGAGACCATAACCACGGAATTAATCCTGGAAGCGTTTCACATGGCCGTATCACGACGCCAGGTCAGGCCCGGGATGATTCTGCATTCCGACCGGGGTGTGCGATATCGGTCTGGCGAATACCAGGAGGTATTAAAGCAGCAACAGATCCGAAGTAGTATGACCCGTAAAGGCAATTGCTGGGATAACGCGGTGATGGAGTCCTTTTTCAGTCGCTTGAAAGTGGAGTTGGTGTATTCCGAGACCTTCAAATCGGCCGAACAAGCGTATCGCGGGCTGTTTGAATGCATCGAGGTATTCTATAATCGAGTCAGACGGCATTCATCGTTGGACTACCAGTCACCATCTCAATATGAAGCAAACTATTACGCACAATGTGAATAAATCAGGTGTCCACTATTCGTGGGGAAGACCGCCTTCTTTAAATCATGCACACTTCTGAAAAACCAATAGGATTCTGGTCAGCTGTCTCAATGGGCGTTGGGGCAATGGTCGGTGCCGGAATATTTGCGTTATTAGGCGAAGCGAGCGCCATTGCGGGAAGTGCTGTTTATATTTCCTTCATCGTAGGCGGAATAGTCGCGCTATCCAGTGCCTATTCTCTCGGTAAGCTAGGGGCTGCCTTTCCATCCTCAGGGGGAATTATTGAGTATCTTACCCAATCCTACGGGATAGGATTCTTTACTGGCTCTATGAGCATCATGCTTTATATTTCAGCAATTGTGTCTTTAAGCCTTATTGCAAAAGCATTTGCAAATTATGCGATAACATTCTTACCGGCTAATGCTTCTCAGCTGTGGCACCCACTATTTTCTACAGCAATTGTCGTGCTGTTTGTGATCGTGAACCTTCAAGGCGCCAAAGATGTTGCGGCCTGGGAAAGGCTGATAGTTGCGCTTAAATTTGTGGTTTTAAGTGCGTTTTCTATTGCGGGTATTTTATTTTTAAATCCAGATTTACTTTCTACGGACAAATACCCCCCGAATAGCAACATACTTTATAGCCTGTCAGTAACATTTTTTGCCTTTGAAGGCTTCAGGGTAATAACGAATACTGCCGAAGACATGCCAGATCCAGCAAGAACGCTGCCGAAGGCTATGATGGCGGCGGTTGTTTTCGTCATGCTCCTTTATGTTGCCATATCATTCGCCGTTTTTGGTAATTTACCAGTTGATAAGGTCATTGCTGCAAAAGACTTTGCTTTAGCGCAAGCGGCACTACCGGTATTTGGTAATGTTGGATTTACTGTAGTTACGATTACTGCCCTGATCGCAACAGCGTCAGCGATAAATGCCAATCTTTATTCCGCAACCAATGTGACATATAAATTGGCGAAAGATGGTGAACTGCCAGAAGCATTTGGAGTGCCAATATCGCACAGTAGAGAAGGTCTTGTGGTTAGCGGGATACTGGTTATGATATTAGCGCTTTTGTTCGATTTAAGTGAAATTGCCGCTATAGGCGCTATATCCGTGTTATTTGTTCATGCAGTAACCCATATAGGGCACCTGCGGATTATCTCCAAAACAAGGGCATCATATGTCCTGGTGGTATGCGCAATTATTCTGTGTTTGGCGGCGATGGTATTGGCTCTTATATATGTAAGCAAACAGTCAAACCAGATTGCTTTTGTGCTGCTGGGATTTCTGGGTATTGCAGCATCTACTGAATTCATCCTTAAAAAAACACACAAGCGAGCAGTTAAACCAAGAATTTGATAAAGCAGACATAGGCTAAGCACCGACTCCAGCCGACCGCCAAAAACGGCAGCTGAGTTGTACGTAAGCACTTAATAGGGGGTAGACCCACTGCTGTCCCACATACGCAGATTTTGTCATACCAGCGAACGCTGGTATCCAGTAACTCATTCAAAAACCTGGATTCCGGCTTGCGCCGGAATGATGAGAGTGGCATTTTGGTTTTCATGTCTAGGTAATGTCGCTTAAGCTTTTCAGTCTGGTGTTACAGGTCAATTTGCTTAATAACAATTAGCCAAGTGGGACAGCAGTGGGATAGACCCCAATTAAATATGATATCGTATCGTATAGAATTCGCTTCGTAGCTAGAAAGAGATTCGATTTCTTTTTTGTTTTATATTTTAACTATCACAACTGGGAAACTGGAAACGAATACTTATGACTTTGCTGTTTGTTTATTTGGCGATAGCTATTGGAGTGTCTTTTCTTTGTTCAATCCTGGAAGCGGTGCTATTGTCCATCACGCCTAGTTATGTTGAACAAACCTCTTCAACTAAGCCGAGCGCGGGAAAATTGCTAACTAAAGTTAGAGATCAGCTCGATGAATCATTATCCAGTATTCTAATTCTCAATACTTTTGCTCATACCATGGGCGCAGCAGGGGTCGGATCGCAGGCTCTACAGGTTTTTGGGCCCGAATGGGAAACTTTAATTGCCGTGGTATTAACTTTGGCTATTTTGTATTTCTCGGAAATTATTCCAAAAACACTGGGTGCCACCTTCTGGCGAAAACTTGCAATACCGTCGGCGTTTACTATTACCTGGTTGGTGAGATTGGTTTATCCGCTGGTGTGGATTTCTACTCGCCTAACCAAGTTGTTTAGTAGTAAAGAAAGTAACGAAATTACACGTGAAGAAATTATTGCGTTGGCTTCATTGGGCCATAAGGATGGTACGTTGTTTTCTCAGGAGAACGAGTATTTGTCCAATATATTAAGTTTACGTGAAATTCGAACGGAGCAGGTGCTAACACCACGCAGTGTAGTGCACATGTTGAATCAAGATACAACCATCACTGAAGCACTTGATCATCCACAGACTAAACAATTCACTCGCATACCTGTTTATCGTGACAGTATCGATGATATTACCGGCAAAGTGATAAAACGTGATTTATTTGAAGCTGAACGTGAAGGGCAGGGTTCTGCACCGATCAGTGATTATGTAAAGCCGATCATTCGTGTATCTGAAAAATTACCGGTGCAACAATTACTCGATATGTTCATCAAGAATCGAGCGCATTTATTTCTGGTGGAAGACGAGTTTGGCCAAACCGCTGGTATTGTGTCGTTAGAAGATGCAATAGAAACTTTATTGGGCCGAGAGATCGTTGACGAAAGCGACACTGTTGAAGATATGCAGGAATTCGCTCGTGGTAAATACCGTGAGCGTTTGCGTGCTGATCGACAAAAAAGTAAACAAGAAGAATAAAATTTTAAAATTAGCAGGGTCTGGCTCACTACTGACCCACATACGCAGATTTTGTCATACCGACGAACGCCGGTATCCAGTAACTCATTCAAAAACCTGGATTCCGGCTTGCGCCGGAATGACGAGAGTGGCATTTTGGTTTTCATGTTTTGGTAATGTCGCTTAAGCTTTTCAGTCTGGTATTACAGATCAGTTTGCTTAATGCCAGTTAGCTAAGTGGGACAGTAGTGGCTGACTCCCAGGCTACAAATTACCTATTCGCTGCCAATCCTGTGGGTTGGGACAAACGAGGCCGACTTTCGTATCAGAGCTGTCTCAGTTAAAACAGGCGCGGTACTTAACGATATGCGTGTTAAGCGGCTCACTTGAAGGCCTTTCAATATTAGGCCCGTTGAATGGTCAAGAGCAGAGCTTGAATCCGCGATAAACAAGATTATCGGTAATCCCAGGTAGAGTTTAATTTATATTAAAACAAGTGTACAACAAGGCTGTTTAGCTTGAACGAATTTCTGCGGAGTTTGTTCGATGCGCAAATAGCACACAACAAACGACGCTACCGAATACCAATTATTGGCGACGCTGAACTTATCAAGGAAAAGATTTTTGGAGGCTAGAGTAAGCTATGCATACGATACTGGGCGCTAATGGCGCGATTGCTCTTGAATTATCCCAAGCATTGGTTTCGTTCACCACGAACATTCGGCAGGTCAGTCGCAATCCGCGCAAGGTTAATCCGGGCGATGAAACAATCGTGGCTGACCTGTTGGATAGCAGGGCGACTGCCAATGCTGTTGCAGGCAGTGAAGTAGTCTACCTGGTGGCAGGTTTGCCGTACAACCTGGCTGTCTGGCAAGACCAATGGCCTCGGGTGATGCGCAATGTGATTGATGCCTGTAAGCAGCATAGTGCGCGCCTTGTGTTCTTCGACAATGTGTATGCCTATGGTCGTGTGGATGGTGTAATGACCGAGGATACACCATTCAACCCAATCAGTGGGAAAGGCGAAGTTCGCGCAAAGATAGCATCCATGCTGCTCGACGAAATGCGCAATGGTAATTTGCAGGCAATGATTACCCGTTCAGCAGATTTCTATGGCCCCGGCGCAGTACAAAGTTTTCCATATGCTACAGTATTCCAGCGCCTCAAAGCTGGAAAGACGCCTCAGTGGATAGGCAACCCGAATGCCGTGCACACATTTACGTTTACACCGGATGCCGGTCATGCTGTTGCTGTGCTGGGAAGATCGATAGAGGCATACGGACAAACATGGCACCTGCCAACTACCAGGGAGCCGTTTACAGGCGTAGATTTCGTACGCGTGGCATGCGAAATAGCAGGGAAACCCTTCAAGCTGCAAGTGGCGCCCCGCTGGATGCTCAAACTTATGGGCATTTTCATGTCAGTGCTTCGTGAAAATGATGAAATGATGTACCAGTTTGAGTATGACTATCGCTTTGATAGCAGCAAGATCGAATCTGCATTTGGCTTGCAAGCGACGCCATACAGTCAAGGTATCAGTCAGTCACTGGGGGCTGAGATACGTAGCCATGCGTAACAATTTTCTCAACAAATCATTCCAGCCGATGGCCTTCGACGTTGGCTGATTTCCAACGATAAGCCAACGAGCCACCCAGAAAAAGCGGACTTTTTGCAAAATGAAGATAATTAAATTGACCTTAACAGCTGCTGTTTTGCTTTTCAGTGTGGGTTGTGGGGACAAGATTGAAGATTCTAAACAAATCTATAAGATAATATTTGAAACACTGGAATTTCCAGGAAAATTGGTTTATTTGAAATCAACTGTTGTTAGTCCTGATTCTAAAATTATGAGAAAAGAAGACCTGGAGTATTTTCAAAGTTTCAATTTTACAGGTTATTCAGAAATACATGCTGAAGCATATTTTGAATACTTAAAGACGGTGTTTATTAGTGAAGAAGAAATAAAGGCAATATTTAAAGATAGTTGTGAACAAAGCTGGGAAACGTTTCATAGTAAGTATCCCGACGCAGGTACCTTGTTTGGTGTGTCGCACGTCGGTTTTGCGGACAATGGCCGGTTAGCAATTGTCTATCTGGAGGGCATGAGTGGTTGTCTGGCTGCGCAGGGTGTTATATTTAATTTAGAGAAGATAGCTGGGGAGTGGAAAATAACCGACCATGTAACGCTCTGGAATTCCTGAAAATAGCGCGTACTTAATAATAGAAGATGGGTTCGGCGAATAAGAATAAGATTCAATAGTTAAGCTGGTATAGAATGGCAGGGTAAAGAGTCCATGTTCTACAAAGAAGTATTCAGCGCTGGCGCAATCGCACTCACCGTTATCGCTTTTTTCCCCTACATAAAATCAATTGTCCGTGGTGCCGTAAGACCGCACGTGTTCTCCTGGATTATTTGGGCGACAACGACGTTCGTGGTTTTTCTTGCGCAGCTGGATGATGGCGGTGGGGTAGGGGCCTGGCCGATTGGTGTTTCAGGAATGATAACCATATTGATCGCAATGCTGGCTTATATGAAGCGCGGTGATATTGCCATCAATAGAACAGACTGGCTGTTTTTAATTTCGGCGCTGTCTTCCTTACCGCTATGGTACTTTACATCCGATCCTTTGTGGGCGGTGGTGATTCTCACCGTAGTAGATCTTTTCGGATTTGGTCCGACTGTACGGAAAGGCTATAATTTTCCGCGCTCAGAATCCTTATTGTTTTTTTCGATGTTTGCGGCGCGTAATATCCTGGTTATTATGGCGCTGGAAAACTACTCGCTGACAACAGTGTTATTTCCTGCTGTGATTGCGGCGGCTTGCTTTTTGTTGATTTTAATGATTGCGTACCGCCGGCGGGTGCTTGTGGTTTAATTAAATTGTGGTGCGTGGTTGTATTCACATTATCAAAGATGTGCGTAAAGAAAAGTGGCTATTCGCGGTGCGCAGCCCCGTTCCCACAAGGGGCGGTGAATCGCGGTGCACACTCCGCTCACACAAGACGTACTTTTTAGGAGCGCACCTGCGGGGCGCGAATGGAAGCGTCTCTCCTTGATGCAGGGCTTTGGCTGATCATGAGCAGCTTGCGAAATATAATGAGGAAAATAAATATGAGTGACTTACCTAATTGTCCAAAGTGCAATTCTGAGTACACCTATCAAGATGGCGGCCTGTATGTTTGTCCTGAATGTAGCCACGAATGGGGCGAAGATACCGAAAGCGAAGCTGGTGATAGTGGACTCGTTGTGACTGACGCTAATGGAAATACTCTCAACGACGGTGATGCGGTTACAGTCATCAAAGACCTTAAAGTGAAAGGTTCATCATCGGTAGTCAAGGTTGGAACAAAAGTCAGGAATATCCGGCTGGTTGAAGGCGACCATAATATCGATTGTAAAATCGATGGGATAGGTGCCATGAAACTTAAATCCGAGTTCGTCAAAAAAGCATGATTAGTGATGACCGAGCCGACGTGAAACGGTTTAGCGAATAGGGGTTATTGCAATGGGCGCAATGGATATCCTGCGCGTGTACGTTGTGATAGCAAAAGTTTAGCAGATTGTGTCCGAGCGCAGATTGCGGCGAGTAATAAAAAGATATTTACTGAATCTCCGTATGTGATGCGTGAAAGCATAGTAACGATGTATTATTTCACGCGAAACTTGATGTCGAGTACCTATGAGCTATTGACTGTTAAATATGTAATGAATGTTTCAGGTTATTACTGTTAACTAGAATAATATTTTAAATATGAACGAAACCATCCTGTTAAGTCTGGCCGCTATCGGTATCCTGGCGCTGGCCTGCCAATGGTTTGCCTGGTGGATAAAATTACCGGCGATTCTGTTTTTGTTATTGGCGGGCATTGTCGTTGGTCCTGTTGCGAACTGGATAAATCCGGATGCCCTGTTTGCGGATTTGCTTTTTCCCATAGTGTCGCTGTCCGTAGCGGTGATTCTGTTTGAAGGCAGTCTTACGCTGCGCTTTAGCGAGATCAAAGGGCTGGAGAATGTAGTGCGTCGCATGGTGAGCACTGGGCTGCTGGTAACCTGGGCCATAACGACAGGCGCTGCGTACGCATTACTGGATATTTCATTTCAGCTGGCGTTATTGTTTGGTGCGCTAACGGTAGTGACGGGACCGACAGTTATCGTACCGATGTTGCGCACCGTACGTCCCAACACGCATTTGTCGAACATTTTGCGTTGGGAAGGCATTGTCATCGATCCGATTGGCGCTTTGCTGGCGGTTTTGATGTATGAATTCATAATTTCCGGAAGTACGGGTGATGCACTCGGGCACACCTTGCTGTTTTTCGCCCAGCAAATAGCGACTGGTTTGCTGCTTGGCGCGTCGTCAGGTTATGCATTGGGAGTGATTCTGCGCCGTCACTGGTTGCCGGAATATTTACGGAACATGGCCACGTTAATGTTGGTACTGGGTGTGTTTGCGCTGTCGGATTCTATTCGTGCGGAATCCGGTTTGCTCACGGTAACGGTGATGGGGATCTGGCTGGCTAATATGAAAAATGTAGACGTCGAAGATATCCTGGATTTCAAGGAAACCTTGAGCATTGTTTTGATCTCGGGTTTGTTCATTATTCTGGCCGCACGCCTTGACTTTAACCAGGTTGCCCAACTGGGCTGGGGAGCATTGGGCGTGTTATTGATTATGCAATTCGTGGCTCGGCCCCTGAAAATAATGGTATCGACCTGGGGTTCGTCCTTAACGTGGCGAGAACGTGCGCTACTATCCTGGATCGCACCCCGGGGTATCGTGGCGGCCGCAATTGCAGCACTTTTTGCCATGCAGTTGCAGAACAATGGAATGGAACAGGCGAAATTATTAGTGCCAATGACTTTTATAGTCATTATCGGGACTGTGGCTTTGCAAAGTTCAACAGCGCGGTTAGTCGCGGTATGGCTTAATGTGGCAGAACCCGATCCCAAAGGTTTTCTTATTGTAGGCGCGAATCCGTTAGCCCGTGCGATAGGGCTGGCGCTGCAAAAGCACAACTACCATGTACTGTTGACGGATACCAGCTGGAGCAACGTGCGGGCTGCCATGATGGAAAATCTTCAAGCCTATTATGGCAACATCGTTTCTGAGCATGCGGATCGGCGTCTTGACCTGGTGGGTATCGGGCAGCTACTGGCCTTATCCAGTGTGCAACAAGAGAACGCGCTTGCCGCCATGCGCTATCGCTCGGAATTTGGTGTCGGTAACATATATAGCCTGCAAATTGCCACGGAGAAGGAAGGCGACAGGAAAACGGGTAAGCCTCGTGTTGGCCAGCTCGCCTTTGGCGAAGAAGTCAGTTTTACCCAGATGTCCCAAATGTTAAGCGATGGTGCCGAGATTCACAGCACCAAATTAACGGATGAATTCGGTTTTGATGAGTATTACAAAAAATATTTTCGTGCCGTGCCACTGTTTGCGATCAATCCGCGCGGTAAACTGTTTGTTTATACTGCGGAAAGCGACCTTAAGCCAACAGCGGGCTGGACGATTATCAGCCTGATTGTACCAACTAAAGAAAACGGTACGCAGAAAGTGGCGGGAAAAGCTAATACCCTTGACGGCCCGGCAAATAACTTGCCCTAGTTTTTCATATGCAATAGCTTTGTGCGAAGAGTTTCAATCTAGGCTGCTTTTTCCTGCTTACTTCTGGCGGCGGCGATCTCTTTTGGTAAACACAGTTTACAGGTGGTGCCTTTCCCAGGTTCACTCCAGATGTCAATAGTGCCACCCAGTATCTGGCTCAGACGTTTGGAAATTGCCAGGCCTAATCCTGTGCCGCCATATTCACGGTTTGTTGATGCGTCAGCCTGCTCAAAGGGGTTAAAGATTGTTTCCAGCTTGTCCAGAGAAATTCCTTTACCCGAATCCTTAACGACAAACTCAATCCATTGCGTTGCTCCGGAGCTATGTGATCGAATCTGCAACAGGATATTTCCATCACTGGTAAACTTGCAGGCATTGCTTAACAGGTTGATAAGGATCTGCTTAAGCTTCATCAGGTCCGAGCTTATGGTTTCATTACTCAGTTCGTTTCTTATTTCGAAAGAATTGTTATTTTTATTAGCCAATGGTGTAATCGTTGTTGATATCGATGCGACAAGCTCGTCCAGATCTATCGTCTCAATAAGTAATTGCATTCTGCCTGCTTCAATTTTGGAAATGTCGAGTACTTCGTTTATGAGGTTCAACAAATGCGTGCCTGCATCGAGTATTTTGTCGCAATCTATAATTATCTCATTGTTGATATGGGCGTCGCATAATTCATCTTTCATCAATTCGCCGTAGCCAAGAATCGCATTCAATGGCGTGCGTAGTTCATGGCTCATATTGGCGAGAAATTGACTTTTGCTGAGGTTGGCTTTTTCAGCCTGCTCCCGAGCCAAATTTAGTTTTGCATTAGTTTTTTTCATCTCTTCTAAATGATGCTCACGCTCTTCAAGTGAACGTTTGTTCCGGATTATGATTATCATCGCGACAAAGATGCCAATCAAACCCGCAAAACCCGAAATTATGAAAATCCAGTGCCTCGCTGACAAATATGTGTTTTGTGTTTTCTCAAACGCATTGTGTGTTGATTGTTCCTGGTAGGCATAGAGTTCAGTAAGTGTATCCATAACCTGGTTTTGTAGTGGAATGGCTTTGCGTGTCAGTAAAATATTGGCCTCGGCATCTTCTCCGGCATAAATCAAATCTGCGATTTTATTTTGTATTGGCACGGTTGCGCCGGAAAGATTGCCCTGTCGATCAAGTATTGCCTGTTCTTTCTGCGATAAATTGCTTTCAAGTAGTCTTTGTCGGGCGCGAATAAAATGTGCGGCATGCTTGTTAAAATTGAGGAACTCCTCGTCTTTATCGAAGGGATCGGAGAATAGCAGCATGTTGGAAAGGCACATGGTTCTGGCTCGTGCCGCATTACGCATTTCCACGACCAGACGCATTTTTTCCATGTGCGTCGCAACATGAGTATCAAGATCATTATAGATGGCGCCAACGCCCCACATTAACGATCCCATGGTTAACAGTGCGGTGATCGCAAACATGGCACCAAAACCAATGAGCGCATTTAGTTTTTTACTGGTGACAAATATTTCCATACGAATCGAGGCACGTCAGTTTAACTTGTTATTTGTCAGTTACGCTGTTGGCAGCATTAGCACTGCTAAACAGCTCGAATTACTTATATAAATATCGTCGTTTTAACCTGTTCTATTAATAAATCGGCCAATATAAATAATATTGGAGGATGATATTCTCTATATATGAGGCGTCAGGAATCGGTGAATCGGAACCGATTCGGCATGATTTGTACTATACAGAGCCCTCGGCAAATGCGTTCTATCAGTTTCGGCGTCGATAATTGCTCTGGCGCAGACGAATTTATAAGAAAAATTTATCACTCCTAGTTTGTTGCCCACGGGTCTTGACTTACTTGCACCGTTAAGAGCTGGTGGATAGATTTTATGTATCTTAATGGTGCGTATGCATTATTGGCTGATGCCGCCGTACTCCGTCCTTTTTTCATAACTAATTGATTAAACTATATAAATATTGCCAGTTTTCATGTTGGTACAGCTTTTGCGATAGCAAAACCAGTTGATTACAAGTGAAGGTTAATGGACGTATGAGCCACAAAGTCCTGTTGGTAGATATTGCGGATGTGCCTGATGACACTTTTAAAGAAACGTTTCAGGAAACGGGTTACGACGTTGCCAGCAGTCTGCGCAGCATGGCGGCGATCGAAAGCCATCTGAAACTGGATAAAAATATTGAGTATGTTGTGATTAATATGACGGCTCCAACAGACGCCGGCTTTGAGAATCTGGCAAAAGTAATTGGTAACCATGCGGTACCCGTTGTGGTATTTACCGGGAATAGTACCCGCAAGTTTACGGAAAAAGCCGCAGTCATTGGTTTGAGTGCGTATATTGTCGATGGTTTCGTGCCGACACGGATCAGGCACATTATGGAGTTGGCGAAAGCCAGGTTTCTGGAGTTTCAGTCCATGAAAACGGAACTGGAAAAAACTCGCTCCTCATTGGCCGAACGCAAAATTATTGAAAAGGCTAAAGGCATTTTGATGCGAAGACGTACCATCGATGAGGAAGCTGCGTTTCAGATGATGCGCAAAATGGCGATGGACAAGAATCTAAAATTAGCCGAGGTTGCAAAAAATATAATTAATGTAGATACCTTGTTTACCTGATTCAGCCAGCATGGTGACCTGATGGTGGGTCGAATACCGGTTATGGCTAAATAAATGGAAGGGTAAACAAAGTAAAAAAAATTTAACGGGACCAATGCAGGTTTTGTTAAGGGTAACGACGCCCACGTATGTCAGATATTCGTCTGGCTGCGTGGGCGTTTTTTTTACTGATATATAAATTAGTGAGACGCAACGGTGCAAACAGCAGTATTAGAAGAACAGGAATTTATCGCTGATTCAGGGGAAGCCAAGCTACCAGTGGTGATTGTTGGCACCGGACCGGTGGGTATCAGGATTGCGCAAGAGTTACTGCGTCATGCTCCCGACACACCCATCGTGCAATACGGCGCAGAACCCTGGCTGCCCTACGACCGTGTGAAACTGTCATCATTGCTGGCAGGGGATGTCACTACGCTGGATATTCAAAACGAATTAAGAACCACGGCTGATCATCAAGTGGTGCAACACCATAATTGCGCCATCCAGTCTATCGATCGTGCGAATGCCTGTGTGATTGATGCCAATGGACATCGACAGCCTTATAGCAAGCTTGTACTGGCTGTTGGATCCAGTCCGCATCTGCCGCATATCGAGGGTATAGAAAATCCTAACATCTTTGCCTTTCGTAATCTCAATGACGTGCAACAACTACTGGCGCGGCGGGTCAGAAGCAGGCGCACAGTGGTAATCGGTGGCGGTTTGCTGGGGCTGGAAGCGGCGCGCGCTATGCAAAAGAACAACACGGAAGTTGTTGTCGTTGAGCATAACGCACGTTTAATGCAGCGGCAGTTGGACGAACAGGCAGCCGACCTGCTTCGTGAACACCTGCTACAGATGGGGATTAAAATTTACCTCAAGACGGCCATTAAAAACTTTGAAGCAAATGGTTCCAACCACTACATCTATCTGGCCAATGGCAAGTCTATTGTGTGCGATACCATTATCGTTGCCACCGGCATTAAACCCAATGTTCAGCTGGCCCTGGATGCCGGATTGCATGTAGGGCGGGGAATAAAGGTCAATGATGCCCTGCAAACCTCTGACCCAGATATCTACGCGGTGGGTGAATGTGCTGAACACAACGGATTGGTCTATGGACTGGTTGCGCCGGGAATGGAACAGGCATCTGTAGCGGCTCATCATATCGTAGGAAAAAGTGTTGCCTATCGGGGATCGGTATCTGCGACGCGCCTCAAGGTGGTGGATAAAACGGTATTCAGTACCGGGATCGTGGGCGACGACGTTGATGTTAATTTTCACAGACAACTGGTATTCCAAAATGCATCGCAAGGCATTTATCGGTGCCTGACATTGCGCCGTTATGAGTTGGTGGGCGCGGTGGCGCTGGGAACCTGGTCTCAGGTATCGCGCGTGCAGGAGATGGTTACCCATCGCAGAAAATTATATCCCTGGCACATCCAGCGCTTTAAAAACACCGGCGAATTGTGGAGTGAAGAGACTTCCAGTCATGTGGCTAACTGGCCAGCCAAAGCGGTGGTTTGTAACTGCACCGGAGTCACGCGCGGCGAATTAACCGGTGCGCTTGCGCAGGGAAATTGCACCCTGGATAAGCTGATGCAATGCACCGGCGCGTCCACTGTTTGTGGTTCATGCCGTCCCCTTGTGGCGCAACTGGTGGATGATACGCCTGCTGTGGCGCCACCCACAAAAGGCATTACTGCTACCGCCATACTGGCGATCGTTGGTTTGCTCGCAACAGTGTTATTGCTGGGGCTGCCTGCCGTCGACTCGGCAGCCACGGTGCAAAAGTTTTCGCTCAACTTTCTATGGGAAGACACTTTCTGGAAGCAGGTGACAGGTTACACCGTGCTGGCATTGTCGGTTATTGGTTTGATCATGTCGCTGCGTAAACGCTGGGCCTGGTTCAGGCTGGGTGAATTCAATTATTGGCGGTTGTTGCACGTCGCCCTGGGAGTGACCGTGCTGGCAGTGTTGCTGGCGCATACGGGACTGCAGTTGGGTGACAATCTTAATCTGGCCCTGATGCTGACATTTCTCGGTATTGCGCTAACCGGTTCACTGGCTGGTGCCGTTGTTGCGCTGGAGCCGCGACTGGATCCGCTTACCGCAAAACGCGCGCGATCATTTATCAATTATGTTCACTTGATTGTGTTCTGGCCCCTGCCGGTATTGCTGGGTTTTCACATTTTGTCGTTTTATTACTTTTAGGGGCTGCGGCAGATGATAACTAAAAAAGCAATGTGGATACTTTGGGTGGCGCTGACCGCGGGCTTGTCCAGCTACTACGCCTATGGTCTGGTGGGTAAGGACAAATCTATGTATATACCGGGAAAAACGACCGCCGGTCATTATCAAATCGAACTGGCCTGTGAGGCCTGTCATAGCGACCCATTTGGCGGCAAGGAGGTGTTGCAAAAGGCCTGCATGGAATGCCATGGCGCCGAACTCAAGCTAGTTGATGACTCACATCCGAAAAGCAAATTTACTGATCCCCGTAATGCCGATCGTGTTGCCATGCTGGATGCGCGCTACTGTGTTACCTGTCACATAGAACATGTGGAGGACCGTACGCATCTCATGGGGGTAACGCTGCCTGATGACTTTTGTGCTTATTGTCATCAGGATATCGAGGAAGATCGTCCCTCCCATAAAGACATGGCGTTCGATACCTGTGCCGCGGCTGGTTGTCACAATTTTCACGACAACAAGGCGCTGTACGAAGATTTTCTGGTGAAGCATGGTGAAGGGGAAAAGGTCACCGATAAACCGAGCGTTATCAGCCGCACATTTGCGGATCAATATCGCAAGCAGAAGAAAATTAGTGAACCGCTAACCGGCAAAGATGCCGAGTATCCCGCAACCCAAACCATAGACCAGCAATTGTTAACCGAGTGGGAAGAAACAGCGCACGCCAGGTCCGCAGTGAATTGCGTGGATTGCCACAGCGTGAAAACGGCGGCGAATGTTGCAGGTGCGTGGCAGGACAAACCTGCCCTGGAGTCCTGCCAACAGTGTCACGAACTGGAAATGAAAACCTATCAGCTGGGCAAGCATGGCATGCGCCTGGCGCAGGACTTATCGCCACTGGATACCAGTATGGTGCGTCAACCCATGAAGCGGGATATTCAAGACACCCAACATGATTGTATGTCCTGTCATGGCGCGCACAACTTCAATACCCGAAAGGCAGCCGTCGATGCCTGTTTGGGCTGTCATGAAGATGAGCATTCGAAAGCTTATAAAGACTCACCGCACTATGAGTTATGGCAGCAGGCGATGTCGGGTAGTACGTCCATGGAGTCTTCTGTCAGTTGCGCCACCTGTCATATGCCGCGCCTTGACGTAAAGCACCAGGGTCAGCGCCGTACCCTGGTACAACATAACCAGAACGATAATTTACGCCCCAATGAAAAAATGATTCGTGAAGTGTGCCTGGTCTGTCACGGCCTGGGATTTGCCATTGATGCGCTGGCAGATCCAGCACTGATTGCGAATAACTTTAACGGTATGCCAAAGGAAAAGATTCCCAGTATTGCTATGGCGGTAAAACGGGAAAAGGAGAAAGCCAAGGAGAAAGCCAAGGAGAAGGCTGGCGAGAAGCGCGACAAATCCAGGCAAGGGTCTGGAGCAACATCCAAAGAGGATGACTAAGGATTGGTGTTTAACTGTGCTTTTATGCAATTAACTTAGCTTAATTAACTTAACGTACTTAACTGAGAAAAGGAGAAATAAGATGAGATCGACATTGATGCAATATCCAAAAACCTTTGCTGGTGTTTTGTTAACGGGTGGCCTGGCTTTGCTGGTATCCGCCTGCTCTAACAGCACGGCGTCGACAGGGATATCACCACAGGTTATGGCAGATTCATTACATGCGGTAATGGCGGCGGATCGCACGGTCTATACCAAGAAAGTGGTTAATCGCCTGGTAAAAGAAGACAAGGTGATCAAAGCCAGTGAACATTGGCAGGATGAGAAAGCATTACCATTACCTGCGCAAATGTTTCGCTTTGGAGCTGAATTGGTCGCAGAGAAAGGAGCGCCATTCAGTTATTCTTTGTTGTCACTCTGGCCTATCAATAAGCAGAACGCACCGAAAACCGACGCCGAGAAAGAGGGCTTGCAATATATCGCCGATAATCCCGGGCAAAACTTTTACAAGGAAGAAGAGCTGGGTGGCGTGAAATATTACACAGCCATTTATCCTGACCCTGCTGTTGCGCCCGCCTGTGTGGATTGCCACAACGATCACAAAGATACACCAAAGAGCGATTTCAAGATCGGCGACATCATGGGTGGTGTAGTCATTCGGATTCCCTTGCAGGGGTAATATAGAATTTAAATGAAGGTGACAGGAGGTATTTATAATGACACCAGAACAAAAAGACCTGGTACAAACCACATTCGCAGATGTTGTTCCTATCGCGGATACTGCCGCTAAACTGTTTTACGGCAAATTGTTTGAGCTGGATCCTGACTTAAAATCGCTTTTTAAAGGTGATATGGAAGAACAGGGTCGCAAACTGATGCAGATCATTGCGACTGCCGTGAACGGTCTGGATCGACTGGATGAAATCGTACCGGTTGTTGAAGACCTGGGCAAACGGCATGTCGGTTACGGCGTTAAAGCTAAAGACTACAACACCGTAGGTACGGCCTTGCTATGGACGCTCAAGCAGGGACTGGATAGCAGTTTTACGCCGGAAGTCGAAGAGGCCTGGACAGTAGTCTACACACTGCTGGCTGATACGATGAAAAATGCGGCGGCCAAGGCGGCCTGACAGATTTTAAGGTTTAATCCACTCTCCTCGAACGGTGTCCCTGGCTTGTAACCCAAAGGGACACCTTTTTTTAAGGGAGTTGATGTCTGTTAGTGAGATTGTGTCGGCGATGCGTTATGCTGAATATATTATGCATACACGTCGTTATTTTTTGCTTGCCCTGGTCTTGCCGTTACTGATCGCATTAATAGGTGTGCTTTTCGCAGGGATATTGGCTGACCCCAGTGCAGGTGCGATCAGCATGATATTAACGCCTTATGCCTGTTTCTTCCTGGTATTGGCTGTTTGGTGTCTAAATAAACCACCTGGTCAGATTCGCAGGGCTGCCTATCGCGCGCCGCTGATTTTTCTCGCCTTTCAGCTGGCATATCTGGCAGTGGAATACATGGCGGGTGCATCAATGGCCAAAGACCTGATGGGATTGGCCGGTGTGATGGTCATTGTAGCCACTTATATTATTATCATCGGCTATCTCTACACCTTAATCATGGAGTTAGGTTATTTTTCCTATCTCGATCACAAGCGACATACACGCTCTACCGATAACTCACTACGTTGCTAAGCACGAGTTGATGTGATGTTTTACTTGCCCGACTTGCGTTCGATCTTGGCCTGCTTGCGCAGTGAACCAATATAATTCTCAATTTGCAGGTTTTGCACGCGCATTTTCAATTGTTCGCGCATTTGCTCATAAGGTGGTGGAGGCACTTCCCGGGAATCTTCACGCAAAATAACATGCCAGCCAAAGTCGGATTTAACCGGGGTCTTGGTGTATTCTCCATTTTTTAAACCTTCCACCGCCTTGGCAAAAGGTTCCACCATTTCATCTGGTTTGAACCAGCCGAGGTCGCCACCATGTGTTGCGCTGGGGCCGGTAGATTTCTTTTTTGCCAATTCCGCGAAGTCCGCGCCTTTATCAATTTCAGCGATGATGGTTTTTGCGTCAGCTTCTTTCTCGACTAAAATGTGACTCGCCTTGTATTCGTGTGTTGCGAGCTGGTCTTTGCGTTTGTCGTATTCTTTTTTTAATTCCTCGTCAGAAACTTTTGCCGCTTCGGTCACATTTTTCAGCATGGCGCCGGCAACCACGTTTTTACGCAGCAAATCCAGCTGTGCCTGTACACTCTCGCTTTTGTCGACACCATTTTTGACCGCATCCTGATAAATCAATTCGCGGTTGATCAGTTCTTCCACCATCATCTGAATTTGTTGCTGCTGGGAGATGTTGTCAATGAATCCGCGGCTCTTCTGATAAGCCTGTAACATGCTCGCAGTAATTTCCTTGCCATTAACTACAGCGATGACAGCATCTTTTTTATCTGCTGCGGGGCTTTGGGTGGTTATTAACATCAGGCAGGCCAGGGCAAGGATAGGTTTGACGAGCTTCATTGGAATGGTCCTTTGCTAAATTTTATTTGTTGAGAAATGTCTAGAATTAAGGCAGTACTTTTTTAAATGGCTTGACAGTGACGTGTTTGTAAACGCCGGCGGCAACGTAAGGATCTTCGCTGGCCCATTGTCTGGCCGCATCGATGGAATCAAACGCGGCAATAATGACGCTGCCGGTGAAACCGGCTGCGCCGGGATCTTCGCTGTCGATTGCCGGATTTGGCCCGGCTATCAGTAAACGGTTTTCCTGTACTAATTGTTTTAGTCGTTCAACGTGTGCTGGCCGTGCTGCCAGGCGTTTTTCCAGGCTGTTTTCGTTATCTTCGCCGATGATCGCGTACCACATATTATTTGCTTTCGACTTCTGACGTTTCCATGTGACGGGACATATAGATCGCCTGGATGATCACGAACAGGATGGTGAGCCCCATCATACCGAATAGCTTGAAATTGACCCAGGTATCGGTATCAAAGTTATAAACCACGAACAGGTTAATGATGCCCAGGGCGATAAAGAAGATGACCCAGCTCATGTTGAGCTTCAACCACACGGTGGCGGGTAGCGTCACGTTTTTACTCATCATGCGTTCGATAATGGTTTTGCTGCCAATGAACTGGCTGCCCAGAAACACAATGGCAAATATCCAGTTAACCACCGACGGTTTCCATTTAATGAACATTTCGTCATGTAACAGGATGGTGGCGCCGCCAAAGACGACCAGTATCGCCAGCGTAATGAGATGAGAGTTTTCAAATTTTTTATGCTTGAACCAGTAGGCACCTACCTGGACAAAGGATGCCGCGATGGCAACGGCGGTGGCGACATAGATGTCATAAACTTTGTATGCGACAAAAAACAACAGGACCGGAAAAAAATCAGCCAGAAATTTCTTCATATGGTTTAACTCTAAAAACAGTGACCTTTTTAAAAATCTACGGGATGTTTGCTTTATATGTTTTGTTTGTGGCGTTTTGCGCCCTGTCCATGCGGAAAATAACCAGGCCGGCGGGTCTTTTTCGTGGGATGAATTATACGATTAGGACCCATAATGGCGTTTTTAATTCAAAAAGTGGCAACAATTTAGCATATTTGTAGTCTTCTCAATAGGCAAATTTCACGTTTTTATCTATTTTCGGCTACAGATTCCGTAACTAAAATCGAGTACTATTGCGCCCCATGTCGCGAATCTACGATTTACATTCCCATTCCATTGTGTCCGATGGTTCCCTGACGCCAACCGCACTGGTGGCACGCGCCAAATCCAGGGGGATTGATGTGCTGGCGTTGACTGATCATGACGCTACGGATGGTCTGCTCGAGGCCGGCCGGGCAGCCGACGACGAAGGCATTACTTTGGTGCCCGGTGTCGAAGTATCCGTAACCTGGAATGGCCCGACCATTCATGTTGTTGGCCTGGGTATCGATCCGGAGTGCAGTGCGTTACAGGAAGGGCTAAAACAGATCCGCGAATTTCGCCACTGGCGTGCTGGAGAAATTGGACGCCGGCTGGCTGCCAATGGAGTCGATGGCGCACTGGAAGGGGCGAAAAAATTTGCGACGGGCGCTTTAGTCAGTCGCACGCACTTCGCACATTTTCTGGTGGAGCGAGGTTATGCCAAGGATATTCGGCAGGTGTTCAAGCGTTATCTGGTGCATAACAAACCGGGGCACGTGCCCGGACAATGGACATCGCTGGAGAACGCTGTTAGCTGGATTAACCAGGCAGGCGGGCAGGCGGTGATTGCTCATCCCGGTCGTTATCGATTAACGGCGACGAAAATGCGCCAGTTATTATCGGAGTTTAAAGACTGTGGCGGCGCTGGTCTGGAAGTGGTATCCAGTGCGCATTCAGATAGTGATTGCATGACCATGGCGCGTTATTGCCAACAGTTTAATTTGCTGGCGTCGCGCGGGTCCGATTATCACGGGCCTGAACATGCCTGGGTTGAACTGGGGAAAATTCCCGCGCTGCCTGAAACCTGCCGGCCGATCTGGCATAACTGGCGCTGATAATTAACGTTGTTTTTATTGGTACGTTTGATTGATGAAAATTCAAACCTGCATTGACTGTGATACTGGCGCCCTATCATGTTCCAGCAACTTTTCAATCGACAAACAGAAATGTGGTGGAAGTGAATTCATAGCGACCGATAGTAATTAATTCTACCTGACGAGCAAACCTGTTAATGACTGCAACGTTGTTATCCATACATCCCGAGAATCCCCAGCAACGCCTCATCAAGCAGGCGGTGGAAGTGCTGCACGATGGTGGCGTGATTGTTTATCCCACCGATTCGGCCTATGCACTGGGTTGCCATATTGGTGACAAGGCTGCCATGGAACGTATTCGGCGCATTCGTAATCTGGAATCCAAACACGATTTCACACTGGTATGCCGTGACCTGTCGGAAATTGCGTTATACGCCAAGGTGGGAAAAGCCGATTATCGCCTGATGAAGAGCCTCACGCCTGGACCTTATACTTTTATATTAAAAGCGACGCGCGAAGTGCCGCGTCGATTGCAGAATCCCAAACGCCGCACCATAGGCTTGCGGGTGCCGGATCATCCCATCGCATCGTTAATACTGGAAACCCTGGGGGAGCCGGTGATGAGTTCCACCCTGATTCTGCCCGGCGATGAATTGCCCATGGTGGATCCGGAAGACATGTTCGAGCGGCTCAAGCACCAGGTTGACCTGGTGATCGATGGCGGATTTTGTGGCATCGAACCCACCACGGTGGTGGATCTGGTGGAAGATGAGCCGGTAGTGGTGCGCCAGGGAAAGGGCGACATCTCGCAGTTCATCGAAATGCCGCATCATTAATAGTCGCGATTCAAACACCTTACCCCTGACAGTAACTGCACAACAATGTGGGAAAAAATGACAGTTCGACAAGGACGCGGCGCTATAAACTCGATACAATTCGCCCATGTTAAATAAGATCCAGCTCATTGCTGCGTTTGCCATTCCTGTTCTATTTGCCATTACCGTTCATGAAGTTGCCCATGGTTGGGTGGCGAAGCGATTGGGTGACAAAACCGCAATGATGATGGGACGCCTGACCCTGAATCCTCTTAAGCATATCGATCCTATCGGTACCGTGATTCTGCCCATTGCCATGTTGTGGATGACGGGTTTTATGTTCGGCTGGGCCAAGCCCGTGCCCATTACCTGGGAAAATCTCAAACATCCCAAGCGCGATGTGGGATTGGTGGCAGTCGCCGGACCCACCGCCAATTTGTTGATGGCGTTGATCTGGGCGCTGGTGATCAAAATTGCCCTGGTGTTGCCAGCGAGTGCGGCCAGCATCAGTTATCCACTGGTCTACATGGGATTTGCCGGGATTTTTATCAACGGCATTTTAATGATCCTGAATCTGATTCCTTTGCCGCCCCTGGATGGTGGGCGAATAATGTCCAGTCTGTTACCAGGGCCCTGGTCGTACAAATTCAGTCGACTGGAACCGTACGGGCTTCTTATACTCGTGGTCCTGTTGTTTACCGGGATATTAGGCACCATAATGCTGCCTCCCCTGATCTGGTACCTGAAATTTATAACGTTTGCATTCGGCATTGATCCGCAAGTCATCCAGGCATTGGGTGTCGGGATTGGCATTGATCCGCGAATCATGATGTTATTGACGAGAACGTCCTGATCAAAACAAGAAGGAGAAAAAATTGAGTTCTGTACCGTCGCAATATCAGCGGGTGTTATCCGGGATGCGGCCCACCGGGCAGTTGCACCTGGGGCATTACCATGGGGTATTAAAAAACTGGCTGCGTTTGCAGCACACTTATGAGTGCTTTTTTTTCGTGGCCGACTGGCATGCGTTGACCACCCACTATGATGATCCTTCCAATATTTCCACCAGCGCCTACGACATGGTGGTGGACTGGCTGGCGGTAGGCATAAATCCAGGCTCGGCCAAGGTTTTCATTCAATCGCAGGTTCCCGAGCACGCGGAGCTACATTTATTGTTGTCCATGATCACCCCGTTAAGCTGGCTGGAGCGGGTCCCCAGTTACAAGGACCAGCAGGAAAAATTAAAAGAGAAAGATCTCGCCACCTTTGGTTTTCTGGGTTATCCCTTGCTGCAAAGCGCGGATATCCTGATGTACAAGGCGGGCCAGGTGCCGGTGGGCGAGGACCAGGTGGCGCATGTGGAATTGACCCGCGAAGTGGCGCGCCGCTTTAACCACTTATACGGTCGCGAGCCGGGCTTTGAGGAAAAAGCCGAGGCGGCGGCTGTGAAAATGGGTAAGAAAAACGCTAAATTGTACAAAGAGTTACGTAGAAAATATCAGGAACAGGGTGATCAGGAGGCGCTGGAGACCGCACGCGCCTTGCTGGATACCCAGCAGAATATCACTCTTGGTGACCGGGAGCGCCTCTTTGGTTATCTGGAAGGCGCGGGTAAAATAATCCTGCCAGAACCTCAGGCATTGTTGACAGAATCGCCAAAAATGCCGGGACTCGACGGGCAAAAGATGTCAAAATCCTACGGCAATACCATTTCGCTCCGGGAAAATCCGGCGGACGTCGAGCAGAAGCTACGGACCATGCCTACCGATCCGGCACGGGTGAGACGCACGGATCCAGGAGATCCCAATAAATGCCCGGTGTGGGAATTTCACAAGGTTTACTCCGCTGATGAGACCAAAGAGTGGGTACAACAGGGCTGTACCACGGCAGGTATTGGCTGCATCGATTGCAAACAGCCCATAATCGACACGGTGTTAAAGGAACTGGAACCCATTCAGGAGCGGGCCAAGGAATATCTGGACGATCCCAAAATCGTGCAGAATTTTATTAACGAAGGGGTGGAAGCGGCACGTGATGTGGCGGAGGACACTCTGGAAGAAGTCAGGGCGGCGATGGGCCTTTCCTATCGCTAAATCAGTTAATTGAGTATAGAAGCGCAAGAATTAATTAGGTAACGGGAACCATGACCGAAGACGTCGTCGAAAATATTGCCGAGGAAACCCAGGCGGAAACCGCGGAACCAGCGTTGGCCGATGCTGCTCAGGCGGTTACTTCGACCGCGGAAATCATCCCCATTGCCATTGTGCACGGTAACGCCGTTACCGAACTTCCCAAGGATCTTTATATTCCGCCGGAAGCACTGGAAGTTTTTCTGGATGCCTTCGAAGGTCCACTGGATCTTTTGTTGTATCTCATCAAACGTCATAACCTCGACGTTCTTAACATTCCCATTGCGGAAATTACCCGCCAGTACATGGAATATGTTGAGATGATGAAGGAGCTGCATTTTGAACTGGCGGCAGACTACCTGGTGATGGCGGCGATGCTGGCGGAAATCAAATCGCGCATGTTATTGCCGCGGCCGGTGAGTGAAGAAGAAGATGAAGACGACCCACGCGCAGAACTGGTGCGCCGACTGCAGGAGTACGAACGCTTTAAGACCGCCGCGGAAGATCTCAACGAGTTGCCTCGCCTGGAGCGCGACAATTTTCAGGTGTCGGTGTCGGTACCCAACCTCAATGTGCGCAAGCTGCATCCCAATGTAGAATTGAAAGATCTATTGCATGCCTTCAAGGATGTGTTGGTGCGTTCTGATATGTTTACACATCATCATATTAAAATGGAACCTTTGTCAGTCCGGGAGCGCATGTCGATTATTTTAAGTCGCGTTCAGCCCGACAAGTTTATTCCCTTCGTGGAATTGTTTGATCCCAAGGAGGGCCGCCTGGGCGTAGTGGTGACTTTCCTGGCGATCCTGGAGCTGGTTAAGGAATCCCTGATAGGTTTAGTGCAAACGAATCCTTATGAACCCATTCATGTAACGGTAGCGGAAACATGTCCATCACAGACCAACAATTAAAACTAATCCTGGAAGCGGCCATCATGGCTTCCAGTGAACCCTTAAGCATCGAAAAAATGCTTGACCTGTTTGTGGAAGAAAAAGAACCGCCGGCGCGCGACGCGATCAAGGACGCGCTCGGTTTGATCGAGACAGAATGCGAAGCGCGCGGTGTGGAGTTAAAGAAAGTCAGTTCCGGTTATCGTTTTCAGGCCAGAAAAGATTTCGCACCCTGGGTATCGCGTTTGTGGGAAGAAAAGCCGGCACGCTATTCGCGAGCCTTGCTGGAAACCCTGGTGTTGATTGCATACAAACAACCGATTACGCGCGGTGAAATCGAACACGTGCGTGGCGTTGCGGTAAGCACCAACATTATTAAAACCCTCCTGGAGCGTGAATGGGTGCGCGTGGTAGGGCATCGTGATGTGCCAGGAAAACCGGCGCTTTACGCAACGACCAAGTCGTTTCTGGATTATTTCAACCTCACTTCTTTGGAGGAATTGCCAACGCTGGCGGAAATTCGCGACCTGGACAAGATCAATCCGGAGCTGGACTTGCAGCAACCCGAAGCTGAAGATCGGTTGCCTGGTGATGGTGAATCTGTTAGTGCAGAAGAGTTGCAACAGCAGGTAGCGGAAGCATTAGATAGTGATAGCCAAGCCGGCATTGAGCAGCAAGCTGAGATAACCGGCGAGCAAGCCGCGACCACAGAGGATTTGGAAGCAGAGATCGAAGAAGCGATCGATAGCAATCAGGACGATCGCGACGATGTGATGCTGGATGAGCATGACAAAGAAATAGAAAGCCGGCTAATCGCAGAAGAAGAGGAGCTAATTGCGGCGACCGAAGCTGCGGTAGACGACGAAATCGTTGCTGAAGCTGAATCTATGGCGACCAATGAAGTGCCACAGGAAGATCTGTTAATAACTGACCAGTCCGAATCGTCGATGGATGATGATATTGTTGACGAAGCAGCTCCTGATGAGGAGCAGGCTTTAGAGACTACTACTGTTGATAGCGATGAATATTCTGATTCGGATGAGTTGGGTTCGAAGTTTGGTAGTTA
>Ga0209742_10000260_pt1 | contig 29471 bp, 31 predicted proteins | sample DeeMarSeWOR38_10_FD_187462 | JGI IMG/M metagenome (GOLD analysis project Ga0209742, IMG submission 187462) | Marine sediment microbial communities from White Oak River estuary, North Carolina - WOR-3-8_10 (SPAdes) (version 2) | ecosystem: Environmental > Aquatic > Marine > Intertidal zone >... | reverse complement strand
ACGATTGGTATAATCAGCATCAATAAATGCAAACGAAATGATACCGTTCTGCTTAACCACATAGGTTGCTGGGACGGGCAGTTCAAAACTTTGATCGCCATTAGCTCTTGGCAGATCAATGCCAAAATTCCTGTAAATTTCCTGCATTTTATCTGAAAGCTGAAAAACAAGCCCAAAATCCTTAGCTACTTTGTTGCCGACATCGCTTAACACCTTAAATTCCAAGGCAAGTTTTTCGGCTGTGGACAACGAATTATCCGGCAGCTGGGGAGATATTGTCACCAGTTCCGCCCCCAGGGATTTAATCTCCGGCAATGATCGCTGCAATGACCGCAGCTCAAGATTACAGAACGGTCACCATACCCCGCGGTAGAAACTTAAGACCATGGGCCCTTGGGCCAATATGTCTTCAGAGGAAACCCTCTTCCCGAAAACATCGGGCAGAATAAAAGACAGCATTTTGTCACCAGCCTGGCAGCTTGTTTTTTCAATTCCTGACTGCACCAGCCCCTGCACAAATTTACCGATTTCCATCATAATTTCACGGGGAATTTCCTGTCCCAGCTGCCGCTTTAAGTCATTGAGTTGTTCTGTTAGTCCCACACTGTTCCTCATAATTAAATTATTAATTATGTCCTGGAAGCTGCCATACCACATTAAATTCTTATCAAACAGGATTATCGTGGTTATTATACTAAAGCAGGTTTGGTCTTTACGGTATAAAAATTGACTCTGGTTTATCGCCTATGCAAACGGCCTGGCTCATAACAATGTTTGTTTTCAGTGTCGCTTTTTTTCTTATTTTCTTTGCCATCTATTTTTTCCGGCCAAAAAAAGATGATAGAATCATACCGGACAACCTTGAACGGGAACTCTTAGACCCGGAGGACATACCACTTCCCCATCGGGCGGAACCGAACTGGCCCGCTTTGCTTGAAACCTCCAACGGCAAAACGGCAGAGGCCAGTATAACCAGTGTCACCCATGGCAGTGCCTTTATCAGGACTGCCGCCAAGCTGTCCATCGGTGAAAAATTCCAGCTGACAATTCACCTGCCTGACCGGCCTCACTTGCAATTAAGAGCCCAGGTCATCTGGTCTAATATGCATCTGCCCCCCGAGAAAGTGTTAAACCATGGCATGGGAATACGGTTCATTGAAGTGGGCGAAGATGCTATCTGCCTTGTTCGGGACACCCTCAACCAGCAAACCCTGCCCCGAAAACCCGGGGATGATACCCTGCCGGGCACTGCCCCGGGAAATGCTTCTTAACCCGGCGGCCAGCTGAAAGATCTTCCAGCCAGGAGATGAAAGTGCATGTGAAAGACCTCCTGGCCAGCTCCGGCGCCGTTATTGAGGACCAACCGGAACGCATCAGAAACGTTTTCCTTTTCAGCAACTTTATAGGCAACGATCATCAGATGCCCGAGGAGATCCTGGTCGTTTATTCCTGCGTCATTCAACATGGACAGCGGTTTTTTGGGAATTATGAGAATATGGACAGGGGCCTGCGGGTTTATATCCCTGAATGCAAGGCTCAAATCATCCTCATAGACAATATCCGCAGGAATTTGTTTGTTGATGATCTTCATGAAAATTGTCTCAGCCATTTCTTTTCTCTCCCTTTGCGGTCCGCCATGCAGGTAAAACAGATTACCCACGTTTGGCCATTATCGGATTATTGCAACTGTCAGGCAGAACTTTTCTCCTTGCTGGGCATCATATTTAGTTCTCAGGATGTTTTAATTGTAAGCGCATCTTCCTAAAATTGCAGCAACATTCTTCTTTCTACATCGTGGCACCCCTGGTATGCTATATGCTTCATTGTCAGCAAGGCTGGGAATCCGAAATTCCCCAGCATACGCAACGAATAACTTTCAGCAACCCATTAAGTTGACCGCAAGGAAAACGGCGGACCGAGAATCTAAAACTTTGCGGATATTTGATATCTGCAGCAACGGAAAAACCTGATAATCCCGGCGGAAATATCACCCTCTCAGAAATACTATTCGGCACACTGCTTGCGGTTGGGGCCATCAGTTGTATTTGGATTTCATCAACATTGCTGATCCACCTTTGCTCCAAGTTGTATCGAGGTTTTTCTGCTTCCCTCGTTATACGCAACAATCACTCCGCACACGGGATTGCAACAATTTTTGTCACATACCGGTGTCTATTTATGACAAAAATTGATACAACTGTTTTGCTTCTTTCCTGAGCCAAACAAAATATTCTGTAAATTTTAATGTCGTTTGACCTCGCTGCCGTTTTTCAGGTACACTGCAGTTTCACAAAATATGTCATTTTCAAACCGGGAAGCCACCTGCTTATACTTACCAGAGGAGAACACGATGAACGCACTGTTTGACCAGACAACAATCAACGGCATGACTCTGCAAAACAGGCTTGCACGGTCTGCAACATGGGAAGGGATGTGTGATGTTGAAGGCAGGCCCGGCGAGAAACTTATTTCCTTATACCGCGAACTGGCCCGTGGTGGAGTGGGACTCATTATAACCGGCTATACCTTTGTCAGCCCGGAAGGAAAGCAGTTACCCGGCAAAATGGGAATCCACAAGGAAGAGTTTGCAGATGTTATGAAAAAAATGACCCGTACGGTGCATGATGCAGGCTCAAAAATATGCATCCAGCTGGTACATGCGGGCGGGCAGACAGATTCCGCAAACGCTGGGCAGCAACCCATAGCACCCTCCAGCGTCAAAACTGATCAGTATCCTGAAGTGCCGGCTGAAATGTCCAAAGAGGATATTTCAGCTGCCACCTCTGCTTTTAAGAATGGTGCCCGCCGCGCCCAGCAATGGGGTTTTGACGCAATACAGATCCATGGCGCCCATGGATATCTTATCAACCAGTTTCTCTCCCCCCTGACAAACAGGCGGCAGGACGAATACGGCGGACCCCTTGAAAACCGCTGCCGCTTTCTCCTGGAAGTTTACGAGGCAATCCGGTCTGTCGTCGGACCAGACTTTCCTGTCATGATCAAGCTTAACGGCTCGGACAACCTGGAAGGCGGATTTACAATAGAAGATGCCGTAATCACTGCAAAGACCCTTGACAAGGCAAGCATAGACTGCATTGAAATAAGTGGAGGTACTCCGGCATCCGGGGACCGGAGCCCTGCCAGGATGAAAATTGACTCCCAGGAAAAGGAAGCGTACAATCTGCCGCTTGCCAAGCAGATAAAAGCTGCGGTCACGTGCCCGGTCATGGTTGTGGGTGGTTTCAGGAGTTTTGCAGTGGCGGAAAAAACCATCCAGAAATCGGCAGATTATGTTTCCATGGCAAGACCCTTTATCCGGGAGCCTGGCCTGGCACTCAGATGGCAGAATGGCGACAGGTCTCCTGCCCGCTGCATATCATGCAACGGCTGTTTCAAACCCGGGATCAAGGAAGGCGGGATCTACTGCGTTGTGGAGAAAGAAAAGCAGGAGAAAAAATAATACTGCGGGTGAAACAATATCACCCGCAGTATGCATGGATTATAACAACCAGTTTACCGGCCTGGCACTGCCGCTAACACGCAGTTCATCCCTGGACAAAATGGATAAGCACCGACGTTGAGATCCAGACGATCCATAAGGCAAGAAAGCCGACTACCGCCCCATAGCATATGTTTGTCCTGTTGATTTCCACCGCACGGCTTTTACCGTGTTCCTGCCTCCAGTTTTCTTGCATACAAGCACCTCATAATTCGTTTTTCTTCTATCTCAAGTGTTTTTTTTCACTTTCTTCCAAGCCAAGCTGAACTCAGGCTCCATTCGCTCCTGTTATATGCAATGCATATGCCATATACTGCAATGCATGAAGTGTAATTACCTGATAAAGGGCGCGGCAGCTTGAGGCTCAGGACAGCAGGATATAATGCCGAGAAAGGAGAGGTTGCCTGCTGCGGCCGGTCAGGATCAAATCTTCACCCAAGGCGGCAAAGGACAATCAAGGGCGTAAACCAGCAGACGGAAAATTTCCGCTTCTTTCATCGTTATTTGCTTATCATGCACCAGGCACTGAAAAGCAGCAGATATCAGCGACTTTTTCACCCTGGGGCCGAAATGGGACAGGCGGTCGAGCACCTCATCGAGCCGTATGGACCTGCATTCCTTTCTGCTCATATAATGCAGCAGGCTGGCATGTTGCGCAAAGGTTGCCGCAGCCTCGAAAAACGCCTTCTCTGCCTCCTCGTTTTCATGCCCAATATTTGCAAGAAGTGACAGGATGCAGGAGATTTCCGGCACTGCATCCCTGATGGAGTTTATTTCCGTAACGAACCGCTGTTGCTTGACAAAGCTTCTCTCAAGACGCCTGACAATAATGTGCTGCAGGGCAAACTCGAACAAACTCACGCGCCTGTCGACCGTGACGAGTCTTGTAACATTTTCCTCAAACCTCCTGAATTGCTGCAGGGACATGGATCGTAAGGACGGCATGGCAAGGTCCATGAGGGGCAGCCTTGCTGCCTCGTCCAGGGAAAGCATCTGCGGGAGAATTTTTTCCGTTGTCTCGATTACCGCCTGGTCAGCCGCGCTTCTAAGGTGCTTCATCTGCTGGCCACGCACAGTTGCGTCCTTGTCAAGCAACAGCCCGTAAATTACCGCACGGGCGCCAAAAGGATCGTTGGCAGCTTTGCGAATTTCTTCCGGGAGTGAATCAAGCAGCCTGCGGGCAGCCAGAAGGTGCTCCCTGAGCGGTGCGCCTATGTCCCTGGTTATATTCTTTGGATCGGCAGCCAAAACTGCCAGGGCGATCATGACACCCTTCCCGATCGTTTTTTCACGTGGCAGCGGGCCTTCTGATCCGGCTCCCTCCTTCCCGGCCATTTCTTTTTCCAAAGCAGCTCCCTGGTCTCTTGCAACCTTCGGATACATGCCGTCAAAGGCAGGGTCAAGCCTTTTTATTCTATCCGTAAGGGGTGGGTGGGTTGAAAACGCTCCAATCCAACTGGCCCTAAGGCCGTTGCTGAAAAACATGTGGCTGATCTCCTCGGCACTGTTGTTTTTTATGAGAGAACCTGCCGCGAGGCCGCCTATCTTCTTTAATGCGCCGGCAAGACCAGACGGATTCCTTGTAAACTGAACTGCCGAAGCATCGGCAAGATATTCCCGCTGTCGCGAAACCGCGCTTTTTATAAGCTTGCCAAACAACACACCCACATAGCCGAAAATAAGCAATGCCAGGCCAAAAAGCGCGGCCCCGCCGCTGTTCTTACTGCTGCGGCTTCGACTCGATCCCCTCAGGATCGATTGTCCTATCAGGGCTATCAGCAGTAACCCGTGCAGAAACCCAACCAGTTTCAAATCAAGCCACATATCACCGTTTAAAATATGGCTGAACTCATGGGCAATAACTCCCTGCAGCTCATCACGATTCAGGGTTTGCAGGGCTCCCCTGGTAATGCCGATCACGGCATCATCCGGAGTAAATCCTGCGGCAAAGGCATTGATGCCCTCCTCTGCCATAAGGTAGACCGGAGGGACGGAGACCCCTGAGGCAATGGCCATTTCCTCGACAATGTTCAAAAGCCGCTTCTCGAGAAATTCCCTGCTGCTGGCTGGAATGAGCTTTCCCCCCAGCATTTCCGCCACCCTGGCCCCACCGGATCTTAGTATGGCAATTTTATAGAGTGAACCGGTAATGACAACGAGAAGAGTGGCTCCTGCCACAAGGCCGAAAAGTTCCGGGTTCCAGATCCCGGCAGCAGCAAACTGTCCTGTCTGGTTTTCCCGGTAGACGAAAAGAAATGTTATTGCCAGATAAACGGCGACAATGATACAAAAAACCGCCAGTCCAAAATAAACAAGCAGCAGGCCGGTTTTCTTGCGCGCAACATCCTGGCTGGCAAAAAAATCCATGACGATTGACTGGAGCTGGTTCCGCTTGAATTAAAAGGATACTTTCGGGGCTTCCTTTTCCGACTCAACCTTTATCTCGAAAAGCTGCGCCTCTTTGAAAGCGAACATGTTGGCAATGAAATTATTTGGGAAGACTTCCCGCGCCGTATTGTATGCCATGACAGCATCGTTGAAAGCCTGCCGTGCAAAGGAGACCTTGTTTTCCGTAGTGGTCAGCTCCTCGCTGAGCTGCATCATGTTCTGGTTGGCCTTCAGATCAGGGTATGCCTCGACCAGAGCAAATAAGCGCCCAAGCGTACCTGTCAAAGTGCTCTCAGCACCGATAAGACCCTGCATCGCTTCAGTATTGCCGGGATCCGCCGCTGCCTTTTCCATGGCCGTTGAAGCCATGTTCCGGGCCTTGATCACCGCCTCAAGGACTTCGCGCTCATGTTTCATGTACCCCTTTGCAGTCTCAACCAGGTTTGGGATAAGATCATAGCGTCGCTTAAGTTGTACATCAATCTGGGCAAAAGCGTTCTTGAAACGATTCTTCAGCTGGATCAGCCTGTTGTAGATGGAAACAACAATTAAGACGCCAAACACGATGACTGCCAAGATAACAAGTAGTACAACCGTTCCGCTCCCCATTTATCCCTCCTCTTAAAAAGTATAAATATTTTAAACCGCAGTGTCCTGTTCTCTTCATTCCCATTTTTGCCCGCCTGAAAAAACCAGGACTAATCCCTGCCATGCTAATCGCAGACCACCTGGGATCCCTGGGGCAGTGAACTCAAACATGCCAATACCTTATTCTTTTCATCCAGCGTTAATTCAGCGCCCTGTTTCACCATGAATGCAATGGTCTTTCCCCACTTGCCGACACTCTTGGTGCCGAGGGCATCACAAATTCTTGTCTTGTAGTGGCACCGTGTACATTTTGCATTGACCAGAGAACTGCAGACTGCATCGGGCGGTGCTTCTCCTATGTTTCCTGTCCCGCTGCAGGCTGCAACAAAAATAAAAATCATGCTCATCGTAATAAAATAAATTGTAAATCTCGCTACAGTTTTCATTATCATACACCTGGCTTTCAAGTAATAGATACATAGTGATGTAAAAAGGCTGCCCCTTTTTCTTTACCATATTCTGCCGATGTATTGCACTCCCTGAAATATTTTGTTCAGAAAATGATTATCCAGCAGGTATTCCATAGTTACAATTCGCCAACCCGCACCTCGGTTTTTTGAGTTTGCTCTCTAACATATACGCCATAAATGATTATAGTTCTTATAATCATATAAAATGAATTCCGGAGGAACCAGATCATGAATAATTTCATATTGCTTTTAGCAGGATTTTTTCTTTTTTTTATGCTTGTTTCCCAGGTAGTGTCAGCCGATACTGGCTCACCTGTTGAGGATAAGAACAATGTACAGAGGGCCACTTTTGCAGGCGGCTGCTTCTGGTGCATGGAAAAACCCTTTGAGGAACTTGATGGCGTATTATCAGTCACCTCTGGATATACCGGGGGGAGCACCACTAATCCGACCTATCAGGATTACGGCAGCGGTGGGCATATCGAGGCGGTGGAAATCGCCTATGATCCCACAAAGGTTTCCTATGAAAAGCTGCTGGATGTATTCTGGCACCAGATTGACCCTACTGATGCAGGCGGGCAGTTTGTCGACAGGGGCAGGGAATACACCACGGCTATTTTCTACCACGATGAAAAACAGAAAAGATTGGCGGAAACCTCGAAGAGCAATCTTGCCAATGAAAATATCTTTGATAAATCCATCGTAACCCCGATTCTAGCGGCTATGCCCTTTTACCCGGCAGAGGACTATCACCAGGATTATTACAAGAAGAACCCGTTGCGCTACAAATTTTATCGCTATAACTCCGGCAGGGATAAGTTCTTGGACAAGACCTGGCAGGAAAGGCAAATGAACAAGGAAAAAATGTCAAAAAATGAACTGAAACAGAAACTCACCCCTCTGCAATATGAGGTCACACAAAATGAAGGTACGGAACCACCTTACAAGAATGAATACTGGGAAAACAAGAAGCCCGGCATATACGTGGACATCGTCTCCGGCGAACCCTTGTTCAGCTCCACTGACAAGTATGATTCCGGTACAGGATGGCCAAGTTTTTCCCGGCCCCTTGTCCCAGAGAATATAGTGGAAAAAGAGGATAGGAAGCTGTTTAGTGTTCGGACTGAAGTAAGAAGCAGGGAGGCAGACTCCCACCTCGGGCATGTCTTTGATGACGGACCGCCTCCAACAGGTTTGCGTTACTGCATGAATTCAGCCGCGCTGAGATTCATCCCGGCTGAAGATCTTGAAAAAGAGGGGTATGGGAAATTTATGTATTTATTCAGCAAGTAAAGCAAAATACAAATCTTCTATTTTTCTGTCTTGACTCCTCGTCAAGGGTACTTATGATAGGCTTGGAAACATATCTTTATTAACCCTTTTTCGAGGAGTTTTTCTATGGCGGATAAATTGATTTTTGTAGTAACATGTGCAGACGATAAACCGGATAAGGCAACAATCCCTTTTGCCTTGGGGAATTCAGCCCTTGCCATGGATGCGCAGGCGATAATAATCCTCCAGTCAACCGGTGTTTTTTTAGGGAAGAAAGATTATGCCCGTCATATTCACGCGCCGGGTTTCCCCCCATTGCAGCAGCTCATGGAGATATTCAAAGAGGAAGGCGGCAAACTTTATGCCTGCGAACCATGTATCAGGGCCAGAAACATTACTGCCGAAGACCTGCTGGAATATATTGAGATTGTCTCCGGACCTACGCTGGTGGATGGCTACCTGGAAGCGAAAAACGTAGTTGTCTATTAAGAAACAGCAATTATGCAGATCAGGATTCTTTCGTACAATATGCACAGGGCCATCGGTGTTGATCGGCGTTTCAAGCCCGAAAGAATTGCCAAGGTACTCACCCACCACCAGGCTGACATCGTACTCCTGCAGGAGGTTGACGTTGGGGTACCCCGCTCCAGAAACCTTGATCTTGCCAAAGAAATGGCCGAAGCGGCCGGTTATCCCCACTATGTTACAGGCCTCAATGTTAGGTTATCCCAGGGAAAATACGGCAATGCAACCCTGAGCAAATTTCCCATCAGCAAATCCCGGAACATAAACCTGACAATAGGGCCGCGAAAAGCCAGGGGCTGCCTGCATTCCACCATCCGGGTCAGCAACTCGATTGATTTCGATTCCCAGGTTGAGGTATTCAATATGCACTTGGGGCTCTCCACCCAGGAAAGGGTCAGACAGATTGGGGTGCTTATCCATTCAGAGGAATTCAATTCTATGGCGCCTGAAACACCCTGTCTCGTCGGAGGAGACTTGAATGACTGGCGAACTCTGCTGGCTCCGATCTTTACCGATATCCTGAATTTCCAATGCGCCACCAATCGCAGCGGCGGCTATCATGACCCTTACCTTACCTATCCCTCCTTTTCGCCGACCGGCGGTCTTGACAAGATCTTTTACCGCGGCCCCTTGGAACTTCTCAAGCGGCGACGCTGTTGGATGGGAATCACCAGGCTGGCGAGCGACCATCTTCCCGTAATAGCCGAATTTCAACTGCATCCCCCCGGATACAGCCAGCCTGCAGCTCCTCAAAGCAGCGACCAGACAGAATCTGAAGTCGACAACTTCCATTTCCTGATATAATTTAAAACATTGCCTGACTGATTTTTTCAATTTACTATGCAGGCATCAGTTTGACTGTTTCAGTTCAGGAGCGTTGCCGATTGTTTCCTCTTGTCTTTTTGTGGGGGCTTTCTGCACGCACTTGGGTGAAATGATGCTTTCCATGTAAATGTCTGGATAAGACTTTGGAGAATAATCAAGAGCACAGGACCAGTTCACTTTCAACTGTTGAAACGGCCTCCCGCCTGCTCGAGGTAGTCAGGGAGTTGGCCACAGAAGTTCATCCCGGGTACAAAGAATCTGTCAAACCTGACCTGGACAGCTCCCTTGACCGGGATCTCGGTTTTGACAGTCTGGTCCAGATAGAACTACTGGTACGCATTGAAAAGTCCTTTAACATCACACTCTCCGAACAGATCCTGGTAACCGTGGATACTGTCCGTGATCTACTGCGGGCAGTCATAAGTTCCGGGGCCGGAAAATACGCAACCATTGACCGGGAAATAGCAGCTGTAAAACTGGCCGGCATTGAAAATGCTCCGCTCATGGCTAAGACCCTGGTTGAAGTTCTTCAGTGGCATGTTGCAAAACATCCTGACCGGCCTCATATCCGCTTTTACAGTGACCAGGACGATGATGAGATCATTACGTACCTTGATCTATGGACCGGCGCGGAACTTGTAGCATCGGGGCTGCAGCATTTCGGGCTTGAGCCGGGAGAGTCAGTTCTTATCATGCTGCCGACAGGGCGTGAATATTTTTTCACTTTCTACGGTATCCTGCTGGCAGGCTCCATACCTGTCCCGGTCTATCCTCCCGGCAGGATCAAGCAGATCGAGGAACATTTGCTTCGCCACAGCGCCATTGCAAATAACTGCCTGGCCAGGATCATGGTGACAGTGGAGGATGCAAAACCCTTCGCCAGGCTCATGCATACCCAGGTCGTCCATCTGCGCCATGTTGTCACCGTGCCCGAGTTGCTCCAGACTGGAACCGATGCCTTACCCGGCTTCAGAAAACCCGTGCTCACCTCAGAAAACATCGCCTTCCTGCAGTACACCTCCGGCAGCACAGGTATGCCGAAAGGCGTGGTCCTCAGCCATGCAAACCTATTGGCCAACATCCGTGCCATGGCAAGCGTACTTGGCGTCACCTCGGAAGATGTATTCGTAAGCTGGCTGCCGCTTTATCATGATATGGGACTGATCGGGGCCTGGCTTGGAAGCCTTCATTTTGCCTGCCAATTGATCATCATGCCCCCCCTTGCCTTTATCGCCCGGCCGCAGCGCTGGCTGTGGGCCATCCACAAGTACGGCGGCACATTGTCTGCTGCCCCCAATTTCGCCTACGAACTCTGTCTGCGACGCCTTGAGGATACGGATATCGAGGGCCTTGATTTAAATTCGTGGAGGATCGCCTGCAACGGCGCCGAATCTGTCAATCCCACTACCGTCAGGGAATTTGTCAGACGATTCACCAGGTATGGATTCCGGCCGGAAGCGATGATGCCCGTATACGGCTTGGCGGAATCAACGGTCGGCCTCGCTTTCCCTAAACCCGGAAACAGGGTCAGAATCGACAGGATAAGGCGTGAGACCTTCATGGATACGGGAACGGCAATTCCGGCTGAGGAGTCGGATAGCGAAGCACTGGAATTCGTCAGCTGCGGAGAACCTTTGCCCGCGCACCAGATCAGGATCGTTGACCCGGCGGACCGGGAACTCCCTGAACGGGTGGAGGGAAGCCTGCAATTCACCGGGCCTTCAACAACAATGGGATATTTCAAGAATCCTGAGAAAACAAGAGAACTTTTCCATGGCGAGTGGCTGGATTCCGGCGACAAGGCTTATATGGCCGAGGGCGCCGTTTTCATCACCGGGCGTTCCAAGGATATTATCATAAGAGCAGGCCGCAACATCTATCCCGCTGAACTGGAAGAGGCCATAGGCAAGGTTCAAGGCATTCGGGAAGGAAACGTTGCGGTTTTCGGCTCAAAGTCCTCCGAGAGCGGCACGGAAAGGCTTATAGTCCTGGCTGAAACACGAAAAAAAGATGAACAGGCCCTGGCTAATATTAGGACCAGGATCAATACCATTGTCACCGACCTGGTTGGCAGCCCGCCTGATGAAGTGGTGCTGGCTCCCCCTAACACGGTCTTGAAAACATCCAGCGGCAAGATCAGGCGCAATGCCAGCAGGGACATCTATGAGAATGGACTTATCGGCAAACCGCAGCAGGCTGTCTGGCTGCAGCTCGCCCGCTTAACGTTAAAAAATCTTAAACCATGGCTGCGGAGCTTCTTGCAGCAGACCAGGGCGGGACTCTTTGCCAGCTGGTGCTGGCTTCTTTACTGCCTGCTTGCCCCGGTTGTCGGCATTCTGGTATTCATGTTGCCCGTTGAAAAACTTCGCTGGTCGGTCATGCGGATCGCTGTTAAAATACTCGCCGCATCTACCATGACAAAAATCATGGTCCTTTCCAGCCGCAACCTGCCGCAAAAAAACGAACCATGCGTCTTTGTTTCCAATCATGCCAGTTACCTTGACGGATATGTCCTTACAGCAGCACTAGATCGTCCTTTCAGCTTTATTGCAAAAGCGGAACTTCAATCCAAATTCATTATCAAAATCCTGCTCAAGCGTATCGGCACCCTGTTTGTTGAGCGTTTTGATCAGCAGAAGGGTATTGAGGATGCCAAAATACTTATTGAAAAAGGCACAGAAGGACGCTCCCTCTTCTTTTTTCCGGAGGGCACATTCATGCGCATGCCCGGACTCCTGCCTTTCAGGATGGGAGCATTTGAAACTGCAGCCCGGACAGGCCTGCCTCTAGTACCGATAGCTATCAGGGGCACCCGCTCGATACTGCGGTCAGGTTCCTGGTTTCCACGTCATGGCGTGATATCGGTAACCTTTGGCAAACCATTAACAGTTGAAAAAACTTATGCAGCGGCTCAGGATACCTGGTCTGCTGCAGTGCAACTTCGCGATATGACACGGGAGTGGCTCCTTAAACACTGCGGTGAGCCGGACCTGGGGCATGAACGACCCCGGCTGCAGCCAAACGGCCCAACCCTGGACCGCTGAAGAAGACCTTTTCGGATTGCCTGGGAGCATTTACTTGTAAAGCCCGCATTTTTCCCCCTGGCTGTCAATGCAGACAAACGTGGTGTTAGTCCGGAAGATCGGCTCACCATCTCCGCTCTTAATATCATGCCGGAACACTTCAACTGCATACTGCACTGAAGTGGTCCCTTCCCTGGCCCTGTTGACCTCCAACCTGAGAAGAGTACCCTGCTTGACACTTTTCCTGAATTCTACCTTGTCCATTCCAATGGTGACAAAATTACAGCCAGGGTAATCAAGGCTTGCAGCTATCCAGGCTACTTCATCCACCCACTTCAGGAGGTTGCCGCCAAAAAGATAGCCGTAATGGTTGAGATGCTCGGGAAGAACCAGCTTGTAGTTTTCCATGCGTTTATCCTGAAAATTTTCTTTACCTGTTGTCCTTTTATTATACAATCAAACAAATAATCAGTATTCAGTATTATATTGCTATAAACTATTTTCTGTCTAGTATCCATTCAAACCGGGTAGGCAGATGGTTGACAAGCCTATGAGCAATTCAGTTGAAATGCAAAGAGTTGCAGCACGTAAAATATGACCCGGCTTCACTGGTTCTGACCGAGAGTTTCATACTTCAGCGGCGCAAGCCTTCTGAATTTAATAAATTTGTTCACTCCGCTTCGGAAACAACCTGCTCGGTTCAAAATATTTTAAAAAACGAATAGTACGCTACGATGCTCAGAGCTCCCCATACACGTTATAACAGGATATATACCTACCACGTTGACACCACCGGTTTTCATACAATCAATGATCCGGACCTCATCGGAGTCTGGGTTGAAGATGGCAAAACGATTTTCATCTTTCACGCGCCCAAGGACACCCTGATCCACGAACTCTGCCGGCAATATAACTGCCACCTCTTTTACCAGGCGGACCTTGACTATACTGATTGGGAAATGGGCAGGGATGTCACTCCCTTTTCCGTTGGCTCCTTGACCGTTGCGCCAATATGGGACCCCTCGGATGCAGAAATCAGGATAGATCCCAGCGTCGTATTCGGCAACGGTTTTCATCCTTCCACCCGCCTCTGCCTGGAATCCCTAGTCAGCTACCACATGAAACTCCCCAGGGGATTTACCGGTCTTGACCTGGGATGTGGTACCGGCCTGCTGTCAATTGGAGCTGCCAGGCTGGGAGCATCTACTGTCCTGGCAGTTGACCATAACCTCCTGGCATGTGAAGTGGCAAAACAAAATGCCTTGTATAACAAGGTCAACAAGAAAATTTTTGTGCAGCAGCTTGATCTCAGGGAAGAGTTTCCCTTTGCTGGGGTGGATCTCATCATGGCCAACCTGCATACTGAACTACTTGAGAACCTCTTCATGAACCCCTCTTTCTGGAAGGCAGGGCTGTATATCCTCTCCGGCTTTATGCCGAATGCTGAAGAACAGCTCCTGGCTGCGCTTCCTTACGCTCCTCCCCCATTCCTGGAACGGCGAGCCCTAGATAAATGGTGTGTCTGGATCATGGGCTCTGTTTAACAAAGAGCTCTAACGTGCCAGCAGGTAAGAGGCTAATAGGACATATTCGGCTATTATTGAAGCAAGATAGAGCATACTGTTTGCTGTACGTGAATCCTCCTCTGCTGCATCTGTAAAGACATATTCTTCAGGTACACGCTTATTTGCATAATTCCTCACCCAAAAAGGAACCTTGTTCTCGAGAAGATACTGCGAAAAAACCCTCTCCATCTGTTTTTCAGAAGCAGCCTTTCCGTACCAGGCCGAATACGCATCCATAAAGACAGTGAACTCACTCACCTCTAAATAATTCGCGGCACTTACAACACAATCGGTGTCAACAGGGTCATATTCTGTCTTCTCCATGATCACCACCCCCTGCCGTTGGCCATTGCTCCTTGTTAAAATCCCAGTCGAGACACGTCAAAACAATCCGCCCTTCAGCTTCTTTATATTAATAATTTCTGCATTGAAACCGTTGTTGTCAAGCGGGCCGAAATGCGCTTTAGACCAGTGCCAGAAATCTAGAAAAGCAACCCTTGAAAATCAATGGAAAAACACTTGGACAACCCTATCTATCTACCTATAAAGATTGTCAGGACATGAACAAGCCTATGACCCTGAATAAAATTATTGATTCGGAAGATTCTTTGCAGAAAGGGTCTGAACGAAGGACAACTCACTCGCTAAAAAAACAGTACCGGTCTTTTTGCCTGAAAATATCATTTCCCTGGCTATTGGAGACCGCAAGGCAGCCACGGCAGACAGGGTTCAATTTACAGTCGCGGCATTCTTCGGCACCCTGCCGGTAGCGTTTTGCAGCAGCGGAGTTATAAATCTCATCGAGGGATTGGTCCAGTATACTGCCAAGAGGCGAAGGGAACTTACGACAGGCATGGACCGTACCGTCCGCCAAGAGTGCCAGAAAGTTAAAGGCAGCCCCGCAGCCATACCCGGTGCATCCTCCAAAAAAAGGTTTTTTCTTCCTGTCGAAAATGACATTAAGCAGGTTTTCCTTCAGACCGAGACAGGGATTGGACTCCACAGCTTCGGCATAGTCCTCGAGGAAGGTTGGAAATTTTTCAGGATCAACAGAAACGAGATTTGCACCTTCACCTACCAGTGAAAGCCGATTGAAGGTAAAAAGATCCACCCGGTCACGGAGTATTTCGGCAAGCGGCAGGACCTGGTCCATATTGGCTCTTGTCAGTGTGAGCATAACCATGGAATAGACCTTGAGCTCCCGCAGCAGCTCAAGAAAAGCCAGCACTCTCTGGAAATGTCCTTCGCCCCGCATATAATCGTTATGCGTTTCAAGACCCTCAAGGCTAACCTGGTAGAAAGCAGGGGGCTGAATAGCCTTGAGCCTTTCAATCTGTTCCCGCGATGTAGGATTTCCAAGGATTGCCGTTGAAAAACCACGCTCTGAAGCTTTTTTGTACAATTGCTCAAAATGGGAATGAAGCAATGGGTTGCCGCCGGTAAAGGTTACCTGCCCATGAACATTACGGGAACTGCAGAATGCTGCCAGATCGTCCAGGATCGCTGTTTCCTGCTGGAGCGACAAGGACTTATACTGACTGCGGTCATAACAGTGGCGGCAGTGCAGGTCGCAAGCCTGGGTAATATGCCACTGCAGGGTGAAGATCCTGGCAGAAAAAAAAGCAGGATCAATATCTTCATATTCGATGGTGCTGTAATCCCTTTTTATCCCTGACTCGGGACCGGTAATAATGCCATCATTCAGGGCGCGGACAAGTGCAACTTCAACAGCAGCAAGATGTACATCTCCTTGACTGGAAACTTCAAGGAGAGGCAACTCCTCAAGGGTAATCTTCAGGACAAGCAGGTCCTCGCTGGTTAGGGGTTTTGCTTTAATCTTGCCGTTTAAAGGATGCTTCCAGATAATGATGGATTCCTTGCCCTTAACAGGTTCAATATGCGCAGCATCCTCATCAAGCAGAGAGAAAAGGTTTTTCCAGCTGTTCTCGAAAAGCTGAAGAGTCGGGTTGATTTCCAGTTTTCCAGTATGCTTCGGCACCGGACTGGCATCTGCTATAAGGCCGGAAACAAAAAATTCCAGGCGGGCCAGTTCACCGAGGTATTCCGGTAGCTGCTGCTCAGGAGCTGCTTCCGCCAGGGTCTCGGCAAAAAGCTCTACAGAGCCGGTCTGCCCTACAAGCTGCTGCAGCTTTTCTTCTGAAATGACTCTACAGCAAAGCGGATACGTTTTTCTGAAAAGCTGATAATTCCCCTGATTGTTGCTCTGCATGATCCAAGAAATAAATGAATAATAAAAAAAGCAACCGGATGTAGTTTCAAATCACATCCGGTTGCCCGTTTAATTCTGTAGTGCAACCTGCACTATTTACTGCCGCTTCAGCCACTGCCGCCAGCGGGCTGCTGGGCTGGAGCTTCCTGGGCTGGTGCTTCCTTTGTTGTTTCGGTGCCACCTGCACCGCTTTGTTTTTCACCACTTCAAGCGGTGCCCGCACATCCGCCCATTGATAGGCCTGCACCGGCAATCAGACCGGCAATACTCAGGCCTGCCAATAATTTCTTCAGGTCTTTATTGTCCATATCAACCTCCTTGTTACTGGTTAATAAAAAACAAACGCCTCTTTACCCTTACATAAATTATCATACTAATAACAAACAACTATCACAAAAAACAATGAAAAGCAACCAACCCCCTATATTTTTCGATACTAACCTCTCAACCGGAGCCATTAGCTATTTGTTGATAAAAATAGATACTATCAACTTTAGATGAGTTCACAAAACAGTTGGACATCTTGACTTTTTACTCCACTATTCCAAATACCAGAAACCAGCAGGAATTTTCACCCTTGCTTATTTAACTCCAAAACAATGGTAAAAGACCTTTAAGCATTCATTGCTTAAATGCATTCCTACAGAAAATATTCATTAATTTAATCTTTTGAATTGTTTCTTGAAACGGTATAGAATAATTAAAAAATACTAATTAAAAATGGAGGTGGGTTATATGATTGATAAAAAAGAACTCTGTAAAAAAATCACAGAACTGTATCCGGATATAGGGGTCTGCGAAATCGATGTCGATGCATTTTACAGTACCGCAAAGAACACCTGGGTCGTTGAATTGAAAAAGGGCGGGCAGAAATTACAGCATCATCTAGCCAAGGATGATGCCAAGGACTGCATAGACGGCAAACAATGCGTTTCTTTAGGACTTGAAATCGCTCAGCTTAAAAAAAATATTGAAACAAAACAGTTTTGACTGTTGGCGGAAATCAGCAAAACTCTTTTCGTCAAATTTCTCATTTGCGTAAAAATACCGGCTACCGACTACTGGGCATATTTTCGTAACCTCTTATTCCAGACCTGCCAAAATAAAAAACCGGAGAGGGGAATTAAAATCCCAACTCCGGCTTTATGTGTTCAGGGGCAATCTTAACTTATTATGAAATTCATTTTTCCCTGTAGACGGGCGATCATGTTAACCTGCGAAATTAACGAATTGCTATTGAAACCAGCCTGGAAACATTAATTAACAACCCTGATTTTCACCTCTGCAATTCCTTTGTCAACGTTTTCAATTTTTGAGAAAGCAGCTTGTGTAAGATCAATAATCCTGCCTTTAACATAAGGGCCTCTGTCATTTATTGTAACCACAACAGTCTTGTTATTATTTATATTTATAACAATTACCTTTGTTCCAAATGGTAATGACTTATGAGCTGCAGTCATTGCGTAATTGTTTAATTTTTCACCACTTGCTGTTTTCTTAGATTGATATTTCATGGAGTAGTATGAGGCTTTTCCAGATTCACTGTAACCAAGTAAGTCTGGCTGGGGTTTGATCTTCCCATGGCTTGAGCAGCCAATGAGGAATAACAGCAATGTTAAGGAAAAAGCAAATATAACAATTACTTGCAAGTAATAGCAAACTCTTTTTGAATTAATACCAACCTTCATGCTCATTGAATAAACGGGTTAATGAAACATTCCAAATGTTGCCATATACAAAGGAAACCTTAACCTTCAGACACAATATACCAAATATAATTAGCCAGATGGCAATTACTGTCCAAACCACAGCTTCATTTGTTCACAGGCCCAAAAGCAATAGTAACTTTTTATCAATCCATTTTGTTCAGATGGATAATAGCAACCTTAAATAATAAAAAAGCCCTCCCGGCTGGAGAGGCTCAGGGTGCGCCAAACGGTTCTTTATGGGGAAAGCCGAACAGGGGAAATTCCAACAATGCGATGGTTATTTTGTCGGTTCGATAAAATTGGGGCGCTTCGCCCATATATCATCAAGCTGGGCGTGAATATTTACCCCCCACTCTTGCAGTACAAGCAGTTCAGATAATGTTTCCTTGTCCTGGTCGGTGATTTCATCCAGAGCGTCACTTACATCTGCTATGATTTTATAATCGTCTTGCATGATGTATATCCTCCTGGGAAAAGATAAACCGGCTGCTACTATTTTTTCAAGAAAAGATAAGCTGCCAAAAGGTTTTTCCTGAGTCTTTTTTTCTAGTCTGAGAAAACGCTACCACCCCTCATTTCTGCTCCAAAGGCAACAAAAAAGTTCCTCCGTTTGAAGAGGCTTGAAAGAGATTGGGGGGTGGCACCAGATATTAATAAATCCTGACTCATGGGCGAGTTTTCGGGTGCCACCCCAGGATGAGAAGAGAATAGAGAAATACTCTTCTTATTTGATAATTCTGCAATATTTATGCAAAAAAGATATATTTTCTTATATTTCCTATTATTTCAAATAATTACGAATTCGCTTGTCTTAGAAATATAAGTTTATTGGGTTCCAATATGGGATTTTCCCAAATGTGTTTCTGGGTATATTGCTAACAACAGGAAGATATTGTGGAAATTGTTTGCATTTAGGGGCCAGGGCAATAAAAAGCCCCTTCGATTGCGGAGGCTTTAATATATAAAGTGGACATCTTGACCTTTTAAAAACTATTCACGAGTCAAAAGATATATCAGGCAACGCAACTTGGGGCTGCCTGTGAAATATAAGTATTTTGAATATATTTTGTAGTATTTGGGAGGTTATCTAAATTGGATAGTTGATCTGATAAGCAACAGTTTTTACATCCGTCACGATACCTTCAACACTTTTCGCACCGATCAACAAAGTCTGAAGCCAAAGAGAAAAGACCGTCTAAATTACGTGTAATTCTCTGTAACAGCAATGATACTATTTATAATGCAATTTGCGTTGACAATTGAAAATGAGACAACTACTATTCTAATTAATAACGATTCCTAAAAGGAAGGTGCAATAAAAAGCAGAATCTGGTCCACTCACCGCAGAGAGCTTGCCTGCGGATAGTCGATGAAGGTGGGTGTGCATCTCAGCTGTGGATTGACCTATCTTATTATTGTACCATCCACATCAAATACAGCAATGTCATGCAAAGGGAAGCCAATACTGTTATTCAGTGAATGACGATGGCGGTTGTCGATTAATAAGAAATAAAGGAGGTGGAATTATGAAAAGGGTATTTTTCCTAGTTGTGCTGTTTCTTATGACTTGCGGAACTGCTCATGCAGAAGATTTGCAGGTCAAAATACACCTTCTAAGCCAGGAAGGGATTGGCGATGCCATTGGCACAGTTACGATCAGCGTGACCGAATATGGCCTTGTCTTTACTCCGCAGCTCGAACGGCTCAGTCCAGGCCTGCATGGTTTTCATGTACACCAGAACCCGTCCTGCCTGCCGGCGGAAAAGGATGGCAAGATGGTCCCCGGCTTGTCAGCCGGGGGTCATTACGATCCGACCGGGGCAGGCATGCATGACACGCCTTTCGGTAAAGGACATCTCGGTGACCTACCGGCCCTCTATGTCGACGAAAACGGCATGGCAACGAGTCCGGTGCTTGCTCCACGGTTGGAAAAACTAGAGGATGTCAAGGGCAGAGCACTAATGATTCACGCCGGCGGTGATAACTATTCCGATATGCCTGCGAAACTTGGCGGCGGCGGCGCCCGCATGGCCTGCGGAGTGATTGAGTAGCAGGCTGATAAGTAAGTTGATAATTAATCGTTTTTCCAGCACGCGCTGAAAATCGGGGCGGTCTGAGACGACCGCCCCGAATCCTGATACACAGATAACTATTGATGAGTCTCCTGATAGGATGTCAAAGGAAATTCCGACAGTCACCGATGATATTTTTGCTGGGGCTTAGCAAGAGCATTTACCAATGACCTCATGCATATTGTAGGTAAACTGTATTTCTCCTTTACGTATAATTCTGCCTGTTGCCATATCACTTGCCATAACAGTCAGAAAATGCGTACCTGCTTTCAGGGCGGTCTTAGTGTTAAATTGAATAATCACCGTTGAGAACGCTTTGCCGTTGACTACTGTAACGGTTTTGTCGGATATTCCAAGCCCTGTCATTTGGCTGTGTTCCCCGGAAAATGCTAGGCTGACTTCTGGGATTCCCGGGCCGATGTTAAAAAATATCGGTACCTCCACTCTCTTATTATCAATAACATGGACAAGATCATTACGGTTATCGTTTGTCCCATAACTGAAATATGGATTGTTTTTGTTGGGAGTAGTGACCCAGTTGGAGAAAGTGAGAATTGCCAGGGAAAGGGCGATACCGAACCCAATGGCCGCAACTACTTTATAGCCAGCAAACTCAATAATTGTTTTTTTCGCCTTTATTGTCATGTACTCAGGCAATCATTTATGAGGAGCAAGGTTAACGTTTTGTTCAACTTGAGTTCCTGTTCCTGAATATATTTTGCCAAAATAGAAAATTCTTTGTCCCTTTTGTGGACTTGCCTTGTCAAACGGCAATGTTACTTAAAAACCAATCCATAAGTATTGGTGGTTAGCAATTAATAGTCGCGTACAAATCAATAAAACCTGACATTTCCTCATAACGGCTCTTGCTAGTTTAGAGCAACTGCTGCCCTTTCTGCTACTCCAATTATATGTGAAAGTTCAAAGGGTTTTTCGATGAATGCGTAAGCAAGGTCCTCAATCTGCTCTTTCAAGGCTTCATCCATAAAACTCCCCGACATGATGGCCACTTTCATGTTTGGAGATCGTTCGTTAATGATCTTCATTGCGTCCAACCCCGTCATCCCAGGCAGATTGAAGTCAAGAAAACAGAGGTCGTAGTGTTGCGCCCCAATCTCATCAAGGGCCTCCTCAGCTGTGGCTACCGTCTTGACCATTGCGCTTTTTGCAAGAAACCTGGAGATACCCAAGAGAATTAAAGGTTCCTCATCAACAACCAGGACTCGTAGGGTTGTACCGTCTTTTTTCATCTTTTTCCTCCTAAAGAAAACAATTCAAGAGGTCTATATAAAATACAATTAAAATTTAATCAGGAACAGGTTGGGAGTCAAGGAAGGGAGTATCACAATGTGGCGGTTATGGGAGGTGACATTGGAGTCACCATGTCTTGCCACAATCTTGAATATTGAAGCGAAGATTACCAGTTAAAGGAGTGCTCTGGCAATGTTGATTAAACAGGAGAACCCGTCTAGTTTTAATAGAAAAGTCAACACAAGTTGCAATTATCTGCTTAACCAGAAAGCATACTTTAGCACTTAACTGTCTCCCTCTCCAACATAAGGGCAGATACGTCCATCAGGTCGACAATTTTTACACCATCAAGCAATTCGCCTTCGGGTATGCCAAATTTCTTTAAGTCAATTTTGCAGACATACAATTGAGCATCCCCCTTAATAATTATTGAAAGAGAATCTTTAACTGGAGCTATATTTTCCTCAACTAAGATGGTTTCCGCTACACCTTTTTGGACTAATTTCGATCCCTTTGACATGAAGAATAAAGCAACATCGGCTCCTTCTAGAATAAGACAGGATGCTAGCCCCATGGAAATACTAGCCATATGGGGGTCATCAGTGGAATGGCTAATTATCATCATGTATTTCTTGGGCATTTTTCACCTCCCCCCAAAAAAAAGACAGTATTATTTGCTTCGTGAATTAATGTAAATTTCTTCACATGCCACGTCAAGAACTATAAGCCCAAGCAAATAGTCCGCACCATATCATTCAGGGGGTTATAACTGGCCTTAGTGCTCTCTTGCGATGACGACTACCTGTTTTATATAAATAATCTCCAAGAATGGAAAACAGATAAAAAAACAAGCACTGTTAAATCCATATGTCTTGCCACAATCTTAACTTTTTTCATACAAAATCTGACTCAACATATCCACCGTACATCTAGATAGTTTAAGAACCATTCACGACTGTAAATTTATAGCAGCAACCTTGATTTCCAGAAAGTGAGATACGAAAGCAGATATCCTATCATTTGGAATTTTGGATGGGTGGGTAGCTTTCTAAGACTAATATTTATTGACAAACCACCATGCAAAGTTCTAACTGCAATTTATGTGTAGGGACACTTTGAACTCTTGTAATTTTGATCATTTGGGGAATAGAAACGTCACGATAAATCTCAGGCCCCATCCCTCAGGACTCTGTTCAGGACTGGCCAACCAGTAGCGTACCCCGCCGCCCACACTCACCAGTTGATTGCCGATTTTCGTTACCTTCGTGATCATACCGTTGATCGGCACCGTCCACTCCTCGTTTTCCCAGTCGTATGTGCTCTCCGAATTAAGTGAAAAAGTCCAGGCTGTGGGGGTTGCATAGGCTAGGAAAGGTTGTAGGAACGTTGCGTTGACATCCGCACGGTCGTCATCACCTGCAAACGACCAGACATGGTTGCCCAGCAAACCATAGGTCCAGGGTCCTTGCTGCTTGAGCACTACGGCGGTAGGCCCTGCGCCCCACTTGTCGGCGGTCAGCAGGTCGTCGGAACCGGTTGGCAACAAAAAAACCGGGCCAGCACCCCATATCCAACCGCTGGCCGTCGGAGCCTTTGGGGATAGGAACAGGCTTTGAAAGATATCACCGATGCCTGATTGACTACCAGCAGAGGGAAAAATGTCATCCTGCCATATGATGGGAAGGATGGTCCGGGAAATGATGTTCCACTCCTGATTGATTTCTATCGGCACCACCGGCTGTATGTTAAGTGTCCAGCGCTCACCTTCATCAACAGGTCCGATGTCCTTATTATAGTTGAGTTGAAATGGCACGCTGATTAGTGCTGCAACAGGGTTAGAAAGTTTCTTAGCTAGCTCAGCGCTGTCCTCTTGGGCAAAAACTGGAGTAGTGAAGGCCGAGACAACTACAAACTCTGCAATCATAAATTCTATAATGATGCTATTTAATTTCATAAGAATACCTCTTCAGTTTCTGGTCGTATCTAACATAATATTAAGCAATCTAAGTGATTATTTTATTGTGGGGGCTCTGTCTAATATAATTTTAAAAGATATTATATAATAGAACTTCCAAATCTTAACTTTTTTAGGAGAGAAATGCAGTTAAGATGTGTACTGAATACCTTCACACTTTAGGAATCATTCAGGAGTGTCTATTGATAGACACTTAAAGTCGGCAATTAAAACATACAATATTTATTGTTTAGTTTATGGTAGGGGTAAGAAATTAAAGACTTGTTGCAGGATTTTTAACTTTTTAGAAGTAGAACAATTGCTTCCAACCGACGCTCGTACCTTGTGCGGCTAAAGCGATTGTTCTACCTTGTCGTATTTATGGTCCCATTTCCCTCTTCAAACAGATGTTAGTGATTTTCTCCTCCAGTGATGACCGCGGCTATTCTGCTTAGTGCATTGCAGTAGCAATTGCCCTGGGAATAATCATTATAACCCTGGCCGGGTGTGAGTGTAGCAAGGAGTATGGCCCGTGTGAATACGAGCTCGGAAACGCCACCGGTCTCCAGACTTACGCTTTCCTTCTTCATATCCTCGATATGAAAAACGGTGACGCCTTCTTTGATTGTTTCCACAACTTTTATCTGATCGAGGTTCTCGGGATCAACTTCTAATGGGTTCTTGTCGAGGATCACGAAGTCCGCAAGTTTGCCTACTTCCAGCGACCCTTTGGTATCTTCCTCAAAGTGCTGCCAGGCGGGCCAAATCGTCATCGCTTTGAGTGTAGTCATCACGTCGACTCGCTGTGCAGGGCCGATGATATCACCGGAACGCGAGCGGCGTGTGACGGTAGCGTCGAGCACGCGCATTGAGTTAGGAAAAGCAACGGGGGCGTCATGATGGGTGCTGAACTTCATCCCACGAGCGACACACCAACCAGTTGGAGAGATGTTGTCAGCAAAAGCCGGGCCGACGGTATGCTCGCGGTGCCAGTCTCCCCAGTAGAAGGTATGCATGGGAAAGAGCGAAGGCATTATGCCAAGGGATTTCAGAGAATCCACCTGATCCTCGCGCAGAAACTGCCCGTGGATTAGGACCGGGCGACGATCACCCGCACTATGTTTCTTGGTGGCCACCGCTATATAAGCAATTAACTGATCCGAAGCCGCCTCGCCGTTGGCGTGAGTCAGAATCTGGATATCGTTCTCAAACGCCCAGTCGATAGCCTTGCCAACTTGCTCAGCGGTGGCAGCAGGATATCCCAAGTAGCCTGGCGGATAGTCACCGACCGGTTTGTAATAGGGTCGGTCACGCCATGCCGTAAAACCCTGAGGCGAACCATCGATTGTGAGTTTGGCGCCAGCAACGCGAAAACGGTTCTTGTAGGTGTGGCTGACTTCGCGCTTGATTAACTCTCGATCGACAAGCACATCCGGATAACTGACCACGTCTATCTTCAGTCCGCCATCCGCCGCGACCTCCTTCATGGCCTTGACAGCATTAGGCATGGTTCTGCCATCCTGCGCAGTGGTGTAGCCAAAACGCGCCCACAGCTCAGCACCGGCGCGGATGAAAGTCGCAGACCCTTCGGGGCCCACACGTCCGAGTAATTTGATTAACAATGGAAACGCCGCCGTTTCCTCGAGCACCCCGTTGGGCTCCTTGCCATCGGCACGACGCTGGATGACGCCTCCCTCAGGGTTAGCTGTATTTGCTGTGATGTCGCCCACCTCCAAGGCCTTCGAGTTCACAGAGATGATATGGCCCGACTGATGAACTAGAACGATCGGCAGATCCTTAGATACAACGTCCAGGTCTTCGCGCACAGGATGACGTAGTTCTGCGAGCTGCGCGTTGTCGTAACCAAATCCGACGACAAGTTTGATTTTGTCTACTGCTTTCTGATTGTCGGCTATCCAATCGCGGAGCGTCTGCTGCAACGAGGGGATATCTTTGACTTGACCGTCAGGAGGTGCAAGTATATTTGCCGAAAGCGCCTGTAAACCGCCGCCCATAACATGGCCATGGGCATCGACGAAGCCAGGAAGCATGGTTCGACCTTCAAGGTCGATAAGTTTCGTGGCGTCTCCTTCACTCTTGAGTAGCTCGTCCTTGGTGCCAACAGCCAGGATTTTGCCGTCCTTTATGGCCACTGCCTCCACTTGGGACTGGGCTTCGTTTATGGTGATGATGGTCCCACCGTAGTAGATCATATCAGCAACTTCCTGCGCAAACGCTGATGTCGAAATTACGATGGCAACAATGACTGAGATCAGCTCGCATACAGTTTTCAATTTCATGTCTATTCCTCAGTTTTGTGGCCCATTTAAATAAAAAACCGAGCAATCCTTAGTAGGACAACTCGGCTACGATGTAACTGACAGCCTAGCTATCTCAAAACCTTGGCTTTCCGTTACTTACTCAAGTATAGATTATCTTTTGTGAATAATGAATTTATACAGAACTTATTAAAGAGTCAACAAAACAAATTGTTAAGAATTTCTACTCGTTGGGAGTCCATATATCTTGCCACAATCTTAACTTTTTCAATACAAATTTTGAGTTAAGGTGTGCACTGGCAATTTTAACTTGCTAAGAATCTTTTTGGTACTCATGATGCTCAGATTTGAGAAGCATTTTCCCAATAACTCAAATTCTTCAGTCTTTTCCCCTTTCACTTCTCACCTAGCCTTGAAAAATCATACCCTGTTGGATTCTGGAATACCCGCAGGTCAAATTCCGGAACTGCGGCCAACAGATGGTCGAAAATATCTGCCTGGATTCCTTCATAATTGGCCCAGACTTGATCATTACTGAAGACATAGATCTGAATCGGCAAGCCATACTGTGTAGGTTCAAGATGCCGGACCAAGAAAGTCATGCCCTGATGGATTTTAGGGTGATTTTTCAGATAGGCAATTATATAGGCACGAAAGACGCCGATGTTGGTCTGGCTTCTACCGTTTATTAACTGTTCTGGATTTAAAGTATGTTCTTTATTATAGTGGGTAATTTCTTCCTGTTTTTCTGCAATGTAGTTTTTTATGAGGTCAAACTTTCGAAAACACTCTAGCATTTCATCATTGCAGAATTTTATTGAACTCAAGTCAATATGAATGGCTCGCTTTATACGTCGTCCACCAGATTCACTCATGCCACGCCAATTCTTGAAAGCATCAGAAACAAGGCTGTAGGTAGGTATGGTTGTTATGGTCTTGTCCCAATTCCGGACCTTGACAGTATGAATTGTTACATCGATCACATCTCCATCAGCACCGTACTTAGGCATTTCTATCCAGTCACCGACACGCACCATGTCATGCCCGGACAATTGAATACTTGCGACAAATCCAAGGATGGTATCCTTGAAAACGAGCATGAGCACAACGGTAAACCCGCCAAGAATGCTAAGGATTCCCCAGGGAGACTTACCCGTGAGAACGGAAATAATGAAAATGCCTGCCATGACATAGGCGACGATCTTGATTCCATCTAAGTATCCTCTGATTGGTCGTTGTTCTGAAACGTCTGACTTGTAGTAGATATCTCGGACGGCAAGCAAGACTGCATCAAGCATCCATGCCCCTGCCAAGATAAAGAACACCATGGCTAGCCGTTTGAACAGCTCAGAGGTTATGGCCTGACTGGACAGCATGAGATCCGCTGTCATGTAAACAACTATGATAGGCATGAGCAAGGAAAGACGCCTGACAAACCCATGGTGGACAAGGACGTCGTCCCAAGTGTTCTTGCTCCGCATGAATACAATTTCGATAACATGAACCATATAGCGCTTGGTGATCCAGTACGAGACACCTGCTAGTAAAAGTATCAATACAACAGTTGCAGTAATACCAATGAAATTGGACATTGGCTCGGTCATTCCTTTGGTAGTGAGAAAATCAGAGATCAGAAGATTGTTCATTTTGTTTTGGTTTCCAAGTGGTAAAGGAATTAAGATTTAAGCTATCAAGTTAAAGGAAAAAGGAGAAAGGTTCAAGGCAGGCGGGAAATTATTAGGCAAGGGTTAAGGCACATACACTTAAAAATAAATAGTAAAATATTTTTACCTTCAATTTGTAATATTGATGACAAGTATTCGCTTTTTCGCCCGCCTGTATAGAAAAGTATTTAAAAGTGCAGATTGCTTGCCACAATAGAAACTATTTTCGGCTCTAATCAGAGTTAAAGGTTTGTCCTGGCAATGTTGAGAGATTAAGCCCTAATATTTGCTAGAGGATTGTTGTGCCGCCTTCTTGAGCTTCGCCTGGAATCCATTCCAGTTCTATTTCAAAGGATTTTTAATTTCCTGCCCTGTTCCTCTTCAGGCTTTCATCTCTAAAATCATGCTCTGGGGGAAATCGAGAATAGTTTCCTTGTTACTTTGCATTAGGGTCATGGAGCCGCTTTCGATCTTATCAGCGATCTCTTTAGCTGATTTGTTTTCTTCGCTTTTAAAAAGAACAGTTTCAATTCACATGTTTATTGCCTCTCAAGTTCAATTGCTGAAATGGATCATTAAAGTTTTTTTCAAAGAGGGCATTTTTTAAAAGTACTCTAATCAACATTACTTGCCACAATCTTGAGTTTTGTCATACAAAATCTGACTCAACTTGTACGCTATGCATCTTGATACTTTAGGAATGATTAAAAACCTTTTAAGTTGCTTTCCTTCAAGTCTACATATCCGCCCAAACGTCTCGAGATAGTTTTTCAGTATCTGGTACCAAGGTACAATTGGAATAAAATTTATCTGGGGTACGATATCTTAAAATAATTTTAGAAACTCTTGTTAAATCTAAAATTCTTTTGAGGAGTAAAATCGCATGAAAAAAAAATCAGATTATATAGTAGTCGATGTCCTCAATAGTAAAGATTTTGTACAAAATGACAGGATAGAATTGCTGAAGCAACTTTATGCTCAATGGCTGGAAAAGCGCAGCTTTATATCTAATTACAATAAAGAAACTTATCTGATTAATGAGCCTGATGAATTAGACACCGAAGGCTACTGGTAATGTTTTTGACTTCACTTTGAGCTTTTTTTCTCATTACTTTACAAGACCGAACCCAAATCTTCTTTAATAAAGTCCTGTTATCTTGCCACAATGTTGACTCTATGAGGGAGAATTACCATATAAGGTGTTTACTGGCAATGTCAACTTTCTTTCATGCCTTTAATACTGCCCTTCGTGCAGCACCATAAGCCTTAGCTGCCCAAGAACTCATTTCTTCTACGTTTTCTAATGCCACCTCGGGAGCCTGATAATAGGACATTTTAAATTCTTTACCTTTCTTATTATACGTAAATTTTTCAAGCCCTTTGGCTTTAAATTCGTTCTCGGTTTCTTTATCAACCTTTAAGTAAAGAACATTATCTGCAATTAACCCAAACATTAGCCCTTCGAGAAAAATTCCATATCCTCCGAACATATATTTTGCGCTAACTGGCCCAATGGATTGCATGAGATCAACTACGTAAGATGTAAATTCTTTTTCTTCGGGAGATGATGGCATGGTGTTCTATTGTGATTTGTTCATTGTTTTATCTGCAGATTAAGTCCACATTTCTTTCCACAATAGAAACTTTTTCAGCACAAATTCTTAGTTGCTATGTGGGGTGGACATCTTAACCTAACCATACTCCCTTGTGTGCAGTTTACTGAGTCCAGTCAACTATAAACTGTAAGCAAAATCGTTATAGGCCATCAGCGTCAAAAGAGTGGATATGCGAACACGCCGTTTGAAGACCTTCGGTAGTATCTGTATGATAAATCTTGAACGTCTCAGATTAAATGAAACCAGAAGCGTGCTGAGGCGAATGGCAAAGAGAATGCGGTACTGCAGCTTTACCGGATCAAGCCGGTTGGATTGCTGCCAGAAATCTATTTGCCAGTAATGGTTCAGTTTTTTCAAAATGGCATCAAATGAATAGACCTCGCGTAAAATTCTCCTGTAACCTGCAAGCAACTCTTCCGCCGACATGCCGACCGGAGAAAATACAACATGTTTTGTGTCATATTCATCCCAGTTCTTGTGAAGAATCCGCCCTTCTTTTTCAAAACGCTTGAACAGTTTCGTTCCAGGAAAGGGGGTAAGT
>Ga0209742_10000259_pt1 | contig 29591 bp, 31 predicted proteins | sample DeeMarSeWOR38_10_FD_187462 | JGI IMG/M metagenome (GOLD analysis project Ga0209742, IMG submission 187462) | Marine sediment microbial communities from White Oak River estuary, North Carolina - WOR-3-8_10 (SPAdes) (version 2) | ecosystem: Environmental > Aquatic > Marine > Intertidal zone >... | reverse complement strand
CCATGTCAAGGTGGTGCTCTAACCAACTGAGCTACGCGCCTAAAAGAGGCGCAAATTACCACGGCCCATGACTACGAACAAGCCGTGGTGGCCGGAATTACTGCCTTAGACCGGCCTCTTGTGCCCGACGGACAGAGTTCAGGTACTTCAGCCATAGATGGATCGCGTCCTCGTACGGCACGGTACCGACTTTGCGCATAATTTCCTTGCCTTCCTCGCTATGCACAAACTGGGAAAACTTGCGCACCTCGGGATTGTCGAGACTGCGCAGGTGACTCACCAGGAACAGCGGCCGATAGAGCAGGTATGAGCCGTTTTTAATGTTTTCATAACTCGGCTCGTGTCCTTCCAGCTTGACCAGCTTTACCTTGCGGCGCTTGGCACTGCTGATACCGGTAATGGCAATGCCGTTTACGGCATCTTTTTCGATAGCCTTTTCGATCGGGCCGGTGGATTTCTCCACGCGCATTTTCGGACTGGTGAATTCCTGATCGTAATTATAGAAAATCAGCTCACGCACGGTACGACCGACACCGGAGATTTTTCCCTTTCTGATATAGAGCTCGATTGGTGCGTTATTGCCGCCCAACTGGCTCCAGTTGGTAATACTGCCGGTATAGACCTTGCGCAGCTGATCTAGCGTAATATTTCCAACCGGGTTGTCTTTATGCACGATCACTGCCAGGGCATCCCAGGCTACCGGGTCCATCTGCACACGACGCTCCTGGGTGTGCGACGACAAGGTATTTGGGTCTTCCAGCGTTTGGCGGCAGGAGCCGCCAAGGTCGATCTCGCGTGCAGAGACCTTGCGAATGCCTTTGGTTGCACCGCCGCCCTGAAGCTCGATTTTGACGCCGGTTTTCTTCTCGTAGGCCTTGGCCATTTCGGTCATAAAGGCCTTCTTGGAGATACCACAGCCTGCCCAGGTCAAAGACTGCTTGGCGACCGCCTGCGTCGTGACCGGCGCGATAAAAATAGTGATTGAGACTAATGAGGCGAGAACTCCCTTCAGTACCGCATTCCCCTTCGCTTTAAATAGCGACATAACTCCCCCGCTGTATAAATTAATAATAATAATGAAACACACTAAACTATCGGCGATAAACCGCCACCTGACAAGGGTATATAATTAATAGCTAATATATTATTAATGACTTAAACAGCAGTTTTTTTATCTGGGATAAACGAAAAATACGCTGTCGACCTCAAGAATTTCCGACGAGGTACTGCCGCATATCTTCACTCAGGGTGGCAGGTAGCGTCGCCCCGGAGTACATCACCCGCAGTTTGTTATCGGGGTCCACCAGGTAGAGAAATATGGAATGCTGCAACGTGTAAGCCAGCGCCGTCTTTCCCTGGAACTTGCGCGTGGTAACGCCGAACTGGGCTTCAACGGACCGGACATTTTTAAGCTCACCGGTATAACCCGTCACCTCTTTTCCGTAGTAGCCGACGAAACGCTTCAGTTCCTCGGGTTTGTCACGCTGGCCATCGATACTGATAAAGGCGATATCGAGGTTGCTAGCGTCCTTGCCAAGCTTGTCCAGCGCCTGACGTACGGTAAACATTGTGGTCGGACAGACATCCGGGCATCGGGTATAACCAAAAAAGACCAGCTTCCAGCGCTTGGTCTCACCTGGAAATGCGCGGATCGTGCCATTGTGGTCGACCAGCGACGTCGATGTGATTTGTTTTGGAGGTTCAACCTGGAGACCCTGCAACTCATTGGCGCCGCCCTGCGACGGGAGCGACATCAGACAGGCAGCAAACAAATACCATCTCCAGTTGCGATTATTTCGTTTCATTACTGGACACCTTGTGCAGCTGTTCTCGCTCGACTCTGGTTTTAATCGGGTCAAACACCTGTAGTGGGCCTGAGCAGTCTGGCAGATCAGGTTGGTCCGGCACCAGCTCCAGTATCGACTTCAACAGTTGCGAGCTTGGCAAGTATGTTTCCGTCAATCCAGTGTGCACAGCACTTAAGGGCCGACCCGAAAAATTTACGCCCAGCTTGTATTGCACCTTTGCCGCAACCGGTTTGGCCGGCGGCGATATCTGCGTAACTTCTGCCAGCATGCTCAGCCTGAGTAATTGCATGTCGCTCAGTTTGTATTGCCCCTTCTTCGAGTTCTCCATCTTTCCGTCGGCAGACGGAAAGAACCACATGATCTTTCCACGCCTGCCCAGTGCTACCATGTTGCGTGGACCGCAAATGGTAGAAAACTCGACACCGACGATCGGGTACACCCTCTCACCACCACAGAAGTTGTAGTCAAACGGGTCGTGGGGTTTGCCAGCGGCAAACGTTGCCAGCGAAGCACAAACAAATACACCGGCCGATAACCGGCGCAGGGTAAATGTCTTCTTTAGTCGTAAACCAGACATACCTTAGATTCAGAAAAGCTCGGCCCGGTTTTACCCGGGCCGACAGCGTTTGCCTAGTAATCCAGTCGCGTGTAGACAGTACCATTACTGTAGGTACTGTTGTTACGAAGATTCCGGTAACTGAACTCGGGATAGAGACTGCCGCTGCCGCTTGGTAGCGTAATCATAATATCCTTTGTTTGGCCCGGTGAAACCTCGACACTGGTTACGGTCTTGGGGCTCGGAAGCGCAAAACCATCTACGTTATGCACCGTAAATGACTGATTGCTGCCACCGCTGCTGCGGATACGGAAGGTGCCGTTCACGGAATGAATGCCGATCAATCGAATCGCAACGCGGGCACCGGGCGCGGCCGTAAACACCTCTGCCGGTGACCCTGTGCTAAGGCCTTCCTGGCCATTGATCAGGAAGTAACGCGGGTTGTAGTCGGCAAACACAGGTGAGTCCTGCACTGCAGTATGGTACGCAGGATCCACTGCGCTCATTACCATGTTCCACTCAAAGTCATAGGTTGGCCCACCACTATTGATGCGGTTACCGTTCTTGACGATAAGCGCACCATACATGCCCATTTCCAGATGTTTCACTGTATGCACATGACAGTGGTACATATGGCTGCCGGCATAGCGACTGTCGACACTGAAGGTATAGGTATCACCGAGTACCGGTGCGCCGGTCTCTGGCACACCGTCTTCGGATTGCGGCACATCAACGCCATGCGGGTGGATGGTGTGGCCATGATATGGCGGGTTTTCCTGCGGCGCCATCATCATATTGAGATTGATATTGGCGGTTTCACCCACATTCATCTCCAGCACCGGGCTTGGCAGGGTACAACCCCCTCCGCCTCCGCCACCCATGCCGTTCTCGCAGAACACCCAGAAGGTAACATTGCGTCCATCACTCATCGTCTTATTGATGGATCGCACAACCAGGGTAACGTTGGTAGCGTCGAGCACCGGAATAGCGCCACCGGCAGCTCCACCACCCATACCGCCACCGCCATCCATACTGCCGCCACCGCCATCCATACTGCCGCCACCTGAACTACCGGAGCTGCCGACAGTAACGGTTACGTCCTTCGGGCTGAGGCTGATATCGGCACGCTGATTCTGCATGACATAGGTACCGGAACTGTTTGAAGATACACGAACGGTTGCCGAGAAACTGCCACGACCGCCGGTGTACACTTCAACGTATCCCCGGTCGCTACGTACGCGAAAACGGTACATGTTGGATGAACTGCCGGTGGACACGGTCAACCCCGATGGCAGACTCCATCGAAACTGCCGATAATTGCCGCCGTCATTACCGCTAATTGTCCAGCTGCCGGTCTCGCCGGTCGCAATATTAACACTGCTGGTTGAGAGACTGGCGCTGGCCGCAAACGCGGATTGCGCTCCTAACAGAAAACTGCCGACCACAAACAGCCATGACAGAGCTAGACGGTTTGATACCCTGATTAAACGTTTTGTCGAATTCATTTTCTCATCCTCCCCTTAATTTCCGACCAGCAATGTAGCGGTACCGTTCAGATAGACGCCATTGGCGGTTTCCATTTGTGCGGTATGTACATGCATGGGGAAGATTCCCGGTTGATCGAAGCGGTAAAGCACCATCATGGTCGTACCCGCCTTGACGTTGATCGTGTCCTGCCATTCAAACTGGCTCAACCGGGTGCCATCGCGGCTGATTACCCGGAAGTGATTGCCATGCCAATGCAACGATTCATCCAGTTGACCGGCATTCACGATGCGCACAATCCCGGTTTGACCGACGTTACCTTCCAGCACGGTATTGGGATCATGCATGGCATCAAAACCGCCCTGCCCATTCATCATGAAATAGTTGGGGCGATAGGTACCGGTACTTACCGATTGCCCGGAGGCCGCGCGATCATTCCAGCGCGGTTTATCCATGTCGGCGATTACCCAGGTGCGCTCAATGTTGTAACTGGGACCGCCGCTCCATGCACGCCGGCTGCCGTCGCCCGTGCGCACAACCAGTGCACCGTGCAGACCCATGGAGCGATTGATGTTGCTATTCAGGGTATCCCGATAGAAAAATACGCCGGCCTGATTCGTGTTGAACGTGTAGGTCCTGCTGCCACCGGCCGGGATAGAAGAGGTATCAGACGTCACACCCTTGATTACAAAGTTGTGACTACGATTATGGTTGTTGACGATCGTTACGGTAACGGAGTCGCCCTCGCGCGCCTCGAGCACCGGCCCCGGTACCATCGGGCCACTGCCCGGCGTATCGGTGTAGCCCCAGACATCGATGACGTCACCACCGGCGCCATTAATGGAGAGACTACCCGCCTCAATATATAAAGTAAGGCCGGACCCGCCTCCGCCGGTTCCTCCGGTACTGCCTCCGGTACTGCCTCCGGTACTACCACCACCAGATGAGCCGCCTGAATCACCGACGTTTATCGTGACATCATCGGGATTGAGACTGATTTCGGCACGCGTGTTCTGCATTACATAAGCGCCGGCACTACTGGCCGACACGTTCACCGTACCCGAGAAACTGCCCCGGCCGTCTGTCTCTACCTGGAAGTAGCCGCGATCAGCGCGGACCCGGAAACGATTGAGATTGGAGCTGGAACCGGTGCTGATATTCAGGCCTGAAGGCAGGCTCCAGCGAAATTCACGCTGTGACCCACCGTCGTTTCCGCTAATGGTCCAACTGCCGTTCTCACCGACCGCGATATTAACGGTATCGGTTGAGAGACTTGCGTCGGCCGCAAAAACCGAAGGTGCAATGGTTAATGATGTGAAGACACACAACAGGGCTACCAGCGGCCTGATCAGTGTCGACAGGAGGCAATTTCTCGTCATTTCCTTCCCCTCTTATCCTGCAATGAAAAACGCAACCCAGCATTCAAACGAACGTGCTGCGAAACGCGCCGGCGACTGAAAGGAGGGGAAATAATCGCTAGAAAAATGTACTACAGCACGACACAAGATCTCGATAAATTGCCTACCGCAACAGATCGATCAGAACCTGGTCTCTTTGGGTATCGGTTTTTTGGTGCCGATTACATCAATGGCCGCAATGCACAACTGCAAATTCCCTACCTCATCAGTGAAGTGCCAGCACTGCGATTTTCCTGTAATCGGAAAACTTCCCTGATAATACAATCCTTATTTTTATAATCGCGGCGGAATTATCCGCACATACCGGCACCTAACGTTTTGCTGCTCTTAATTCTTTATTATTGTTATTTATTGTTATTCTGTAATTGTTGTTAATGATTCGTATTTTTTTCTGATCAGCGACTCTAGGCCTGTGACGCCAGAGATTCAACCTACAAGTTTCATCAACAATCTATTCATTATTTACTAATATACCGAATTAGCTTTTGGCACTATGCCTTTCTCATTTTGTCTTCGATTAACCCAAAGTGATTACGTTTTATCGCATCGATTTTGTCTCGCAACGCGGCCGCCTCCTCAAACTCAAGGTTCCTGGCGTGATCAAACATCTGCTTTTCCATTTTTGCGATTACCTTGCCCAGACTGCCGGCACCCATGGCCTGATAGGTCGCTGCCTCGTCCTCTATCATCACGGCATCACGCGCACCCATTCGCTTGCCGCCCTTGGGCCCTCGACCGGGAACTGCCTCGATAATGTCCTTGATACGCTTTTTGATCGTCTGCGGGGTAATACCGTGTTCCTTATTATAGGCAACCTGTTTTTCCCGTCGGCGGCCGGTTTCGTCCATTGCAGCTCGCATGGAGTTGGTGATCTTGTCGGCATACAGAATTGCGCGGCCGTTAACATTGCGCGCTGCACGGCCAATGGTCTGAATCAGGGAGCGCGTTGACCTGAGGAAACCCTCCTTGTCGGCGTCGAGAATCGCAACCAGCGATACCTCCGGAATATCGAGCCCTTCACGCAGCAGGTTGATGCCCACCAGCACGTCGAATTCGCCCGCGCGAAGGTCGCGCAGAATCTCGACCCGTTCAACCGTATCAATATCCGAGTGCAGATAGCGCACGCGTACGTCATGATCATGGAAGTATTCGGTAAGATCCTCGGCCATGCGCTTGGTCAGGGTTGTGACCAGGACGCGCTCGTCAACAGCGACGCGCCGGCGAATCTCTGATAACAAATCATCGACCTGGGTTGTCACCGGCCGCACTTCGACTTCAGGGTCTACCAGGCCGGTAGGTCTCACGACCTGATCGATTACCTCAGGTGTGTGCTCCATTTCATATGGCCCTGGAGTCGCCGACACGAAAATGGTTTGCGGCATCAACTTTTCAAACTCGTCAAAACGTAGCGGCCGGTTGTCCAGTGCCGAGGGCAACCGAAAACCATATTCCACCAACGTCTCCTTGCGCGAGCGATCGCCTTTATACATGCCGCCAATCTGTGGCACGGTGACGTGACTTTCATCGAGCACCATGATGGCGTCTTTCGGCAGGTAGTCGATCAGGGTGGGCGGCGGCTCGCCTTCCGCGCGACCGGACAGGTAGCGCGAATAGTTTTCAATGCCGGAGCAATAACCCAGCTCCTGCATCATTTCCATATCGAAACGCGTACGTTGCTCCAGGCGTTGTGCCTCAACCAGCTTGTCGGCACTACGAAGTTGCTCGAGCCGAACTTTCAGTTCATCCCGGATTAACTCAACCGCATGCAAGACCTTTTCCCGCGGCGTTACATAATGTGATTTTGGAAATATGGTGGTTCGGGTAAGCCGGTCTACTACTTCGCCGGTGAGCGGATCAAAGAGCGCGATGCCATCGATGTCGTCACCAAACAATTCCACCCGGGTGGCCAGTCGATCGGATTCTGCCGGGTAGATATCAATGACATCGCCATGGACACGAAAGGTCCCGCGGTGCAGCTCGATATCGTTGCGCGTATATTGCAGCTCGGTCAGGCGCTTCAGGATTGCACGTTGATCCATGGTCGAACCCTGGCGCAGGTGCAGAATCATGTCGTGGTAGGACTTGGGATCGCCCAGGCCGTAAATGGCGGACACCGTTGCGACGATAATGGCATCGCGACGCTCAAGCAGTGCCTTGGTGGCAGACAGGCGCATCTGCTCGATGTGCTCGTTTATCGACGAATCTTTTTCAATAAAGGTGTCGGACGCGGGCACGTAGGCCTCCGGTTGATAGTAATCGTAGTAGGAAACGAAATACTCAACCGCGTTGTGAGGGAAAAAATCCCGCATTTCAGAATACAGCTGCGCTGCCAGGGTTTTATTCGGCGCCATGATTAGCGTCGGGCGCTGGGTATGCTGGATGACATTGGCAACGGTAAAGGTCTTGCCCGAACCGGTCACACCCAACAGGGTCTGCCAGGCCTCTCCGGCTTCGAGACCGTCAATCAGGGATCGAATCGCCCGCGGCTGGTCGCCGGCTGGCTCGAAGGGTCGCTCAAGTTTGAATTCTGTATTCATGCTCAAAATATTCGCCACACAGGATAAGACGGTATATCATCGCTCATCAGATACATTGCTGATTTGGAAGTTGCACCCTTGACCGACATTCATCTTTCGCGCCGCGTCCAGCGGGTCAAGCCTTCCCCTACTCTCGCCGTTACCAACAGAGCCCGTGAACTTCGCGCGGCTGGAAAAGACGTACTCGGTCTTGGCGCCGGTGAACCGGATTTTGACACGCCGGAACATATCAAGCAGGCGGCCATTGAGGCCATTCGAAGCGGATTCACCAAGTATACGGCGGTCGACGGGACGCCGGAACTGAAACGGGCAATTATCTCGAAATTCGCACGCGACAACGGCCTTCACTATGAAGCCAACCAGATTCTGGTCTCGGTCGGCGGCAAACAGAGTTTCTTCAACCTGGCCCAGGCCCTGCTGGACACCGACGACGAAGTCATTATCCCGGCACCCTATTGGGTGTCTTACCCGGATATGGTCTTGCTCGCTGACGGCAAGCCGGTCATTGTCAGTGCCGGCATCGATCAGGGCTTCAAGATTACGCCCGGGCAACTGGACGCAGCGATTACGGCTCGCACCAAACTGCTGGTACTGAACAGCCCGTCCAATCCGACCGGCGCCAGTTACACACGGGCAGAACTTGCTGCACTGGGCAAGGTACTGCTGAAGCATCCGCAGGTGCTGATCGCTACCGACGACATGTACGAGCATATCCTCTGGGCCGACGAGCCGTTTGCCAATATCGTCATGGCCTGCCCCGAGCTCATGGATCGCACCATCGTGCTGAACGGCGTCTCCAAGGCCTATTCCATGACGGGCTGGCGAATTGGTTATGCCGCCGGGCCACAGGTTTTGATCAACGCCATGAAGAAGATCCAGTCTCAAAGCACATCCAATCCTGCTTCTATTTCGCAGGTTGCTGCCACCGCGGCCCTCGACGGCGACCAGGGCTGCATCGCGCCCATGCTTGCGGCATTCAAGCAGCGTCACGACCATGTGCTTGAGCGCCTGAACCGGCTAAAGGGTGTCCGGTGTCGCCCCTCTGACGGGACCTTCTACGCCTTTCCGACAATGCAGGAAGCCATCGACCAGCGCAAAGACGTATCGAATGACCTTGAGTTTGCCGAGCTGATTCTGAACGAAGTGGGCGTTGCCCTAGTGCCGGGCTCCGCCTTTGGTGCCGAGGGATATATGCGTCTGTCGTTCGCCACCTCGATGGAAATCCTCGACGATGCACTCGACCGCCTGGAGAAGCTGCTGGGCAAGGCATAACCGCGGCGCAGAACCTTGCGTCTTTTTCCATTCCGATAAACCGCTAATCGGCTATCATGCGCCGGCATTGAATCGTGCCAGCGCCTTCCCTAAAATGCTACACAGGAACGCGATCGGCAGGATGCTGACGCGACCGAATCAGGCAGTCAAACCATTCAGATCATATGTCGTCAGGGAGGATGACCATGATGTCACTGCGCGCGCCTCTTACAAGGCACCATCACTGTACGCACCGTAATTTCCAGGCAATCACCGCCAGGGTCTTTGCTGACCGGCAAAGCGGTACCTGGCTGGTCAGCATATTAACCGGGCTGGGTATCGCCGATGTGCTGGCGGGGCGCTGGGTGCCGGCATCGGCGGAATCATTCAGAGCCACGCCACTACCGCCCAGATCAACAGCCTGATCGGTGACCTCGCTTTTATGCGCACGACCGCGATCAACACCCGCTCGACGGTCACCCTTTGCGTCAGCGACGACGGCGAAAACTGCAACAACGCCACCAGCTGGTCCGCTGGCTGGATTCTCTTCGCCGATGAGAACCGGAATCGCCGCGTTGACGACGATGATCGCCTGTTGCGGGTCTAGGGGAAACTGGCCACCGGCACATCCCTGCAATATGGCAGTGGCTACTACCGATACCTGATGTACAACGACCGCGGTATGGTCTTTCCAAGCGCTACCTTCACTTTCTGCGGCGCCAACGACTATCGTCGGGCGATAGTCGTCTACTGGACCGGAAGACCACGGTTTTCACACGAGGGACCGGGCGGGCGCTGACCTGCAGCACTTCTTGACCCTGCCGGGGGTCGCCAGTACCATACGCGACCTTCCCGGTAGCTCACTCCGTCGAGCAGGTGGCTAGACAGAACCTGTGGCGAAGATATTGCTGCCAGAGGGGAGGAATTGTTACGTGAACACGTGTTTACCCGTGTGAATATTATTCCCCGGTAGTTCAGTTGGTAGAACGGAGGACTGTTAATCCTTATGTCGCAGGTTCAAGTCCTGCCCGGGGAGCCAACCAGAAAGGGCGCGATCGAATATTTTCGGTCGCGCCCTTTTTTTATTTTATTTGCCTGTTTCAGGACTACCAACTCAGGTCGAACCGCTGGCGTTAACCGTCCCCGGTTCCACCACTCCGGTCACCTGGAAAACCGACACCGGTTGATCAATTCCCTTGGCCTGAATCGTGCGTTCCTCCCGATACTCTACCCCGTTGCCGGCTGCCGCCAGCGTCGCTTGCGACGCCAATACTTCGCCCGCGGCTGCGCTGGACTGAATCCTGGCCGCCAGGTTTACCGCTGAACCGACGATTCCGTATTTACTGCGCGTGTGGGCGCCGATGTTGCCAATGACTACATTACCGGTATTGATGCCGATACCCATGGCCAGCGTCGGCAGTCCGGCATCGGTGTTGATCTGGTTAACGCGCTCCATCAGTTGCTGCATCTGGTTGCCGCATCGCAACGCAGCACGTGCGTGCGCCTCGAGTGGCGCCGGCGCACCAAAAAAGGCCAGAATGCCGTCGCCGTAAAACTCGTTGATGGTTCCGTTGAACTCATCGATGACATCGGTCATGACACCGAAAAAATTGTTGAGCATCTCGACCACGCTGGCGGGCGGCAGTGACTCGGCAATCGGGGTAAAGCCGCGCAAATCAGCAAACATCACAGTCAGGTGCTTGGTTTCACCACCGAGGCGCAATGCGTCCGGCTCGCCCAGCAACTGTTCGACGACGCTGTCAGAGACATAACGACCAAAGATTGATCGAATAAATTCATTGCGCGCCTTGAGTTGCCCAACCAGTTCGTGATTGCGGTCATTGGCATATTTTAACGCCAGCTGTGTCTGGACGCGGGCGAACAGCACGGGGAAATCGATTGGCTTGGTAATGTAGTCATTGGCGCCAAGCTTCAATGCCCGCACCATGTCCTCGCTGGTGTCCTTGGCGGTCGCCATAATAATGGGAAGCTCTGCCATCGAGCGCTTGCTCCGTACCATCTTCAGGACATCGATGCCGCTGATCTCGGGCATCATGATGTCCAGCAAGATGAGGTCGAATGGCTCTTTCTCGAGCAGGTCAAGCGCCGCCCTGCCGGAGTCAGCACAGACGGTGACGTACCCCTTTTTCTCCAGCCTGCGCGATAACAGGTCACGGTTATCTGCGTTGTCGTCGACAACGAGTATTCTCCGCGATTCCTCGCTCATGCTGTCGCACTCCCTGTAAAGTCATTGCTTGAAATCAAGATAGCATGCCGACGGAATACGGGTAAGGTTTAGCGGCCCGGCTTTGCTGCCCCGTGCAGAAAAATCTCGTCGGACAATTGCGTGCCCAGATCGTAGTCTGGCAAAAGCCTGAAGATGTTATCGCGGGCGTGGATCGCCATTTTGACATTGTTCTGTTGCAGAAAAGACATGCCGGCACGGTAATACCACTTCGACGCCTCGTAAGGACAGCGCGTGATGCCCCAGCCCTTTTCGTGCATCAGCCCCATATGCAATTGCGCCTCAGGTAGCCCCGCTTCGCCGGCCTTCTGGAACCACTTGGCGGCCTCTTTCAGATTTCGCGAACTCTTGTCACCGCGTGCCAACAGCACCGCAGCATTGTATTGCGCCAATACATGGCCCTGCTCGGCTGCCTTCAGCTGCCATTTGAGTGCCTGGGCAGTATCGGGTTTCACCCCGTCGCCGCTGGCATACATCGCGCCCAGATAGAACTGTGCGTCGGCGTTACCTTTGCTGGCGAGATTGGTCAGTGCTGCCAGCGCCTGGGCTGACTTACCTGAACGGTGCAGGCTGACGGCCTGGTCAAAATCCGTAGCCAGCACCATGGGTGCAAACAGCACACCAATTGCAAGCACCAATGATCTGACCAGCTTCGTTGTCATGCTAAATGGAATTTCCCGATTGCCACATGCGTCTTATATATCACCATAGCAGACAGTAGATGATTTTTCGTGAGGCGAAGATGCCTTTACACTGTGCGCTAGAACTTGCACCACCAACAAATGGCAAGGAGGAAGAAATGATTGGAAAAAAGAACATCGCCTTCGGGTTTTTGTATCTCGTGTTTACCGCCGCGCTGGGCCCTTACATGATCGCCACCGAGTACAGTGCAGTCGGTGAGGCTCAAAACCTGAAACAGACGAAGTTAAGCGCCCTGCAGGAAATCGTGAGCAACGGCTATCTTGATGCAGAACTGAACCCGTTAAACGCGCAGCAACTGGCGCAAACCAATACCGGTGCCATATTGGCGCTTTCCGCCAGCATCAATAGTCGCGGCCGGATCGATGCAATCAAAGGGGGTCCACACGCCCACGGTAATCTTGAAGCAGTGCTAAACATCCTCGCCGGCATCGTCCTGTGTTTTCTCGCCGTCCCGGCGCGATTCAAACAGGCAATTAGCTGGGTGTTTATTGCCGGCGCGCTACTTCACTCCGGTGTGCTGTTTCTGGCGACGGCATTTCAAATGCCCTGGGCGGGTGCCTGGCTGGCAAGTCCGATGGCGCTGCTTGGGCCGATCCTGGTTCTGGCCGGCTTCGCCATGATTGGGATAGCGACAATCATGGGATTTCGTGGAGAGCTCGTCAGGGATTAATCGTTCGTCCCTGCTGGCTCTGCGCTCATGGTGACGAACGCAACGGCATGATCAGCCTCGTCCGCGAGGCTGACATGCACCGCGTTGATACCGTGCTCACTGATAAACGCCGCGGCATAACCACTGAACTCCAGCTGCGGCTTGCCACGGGCATCGTGACCAACCCCGATCTGTCGCAGGCTCAACCCACCACGAAAACCGATACCCATGGCCTTGGCTGCCGCTTCTTTGGCGGCAAAGCGCTTGGCAAGAAAATGTGCCGGGCTGCCGTTGGCGGCAAAATCCTCGAGCTCGTTGTCGGTCAGAAGTCGCCTGACAAAGCGATCGCCGAAGCGTTTCAGATTCTTTTCCATGCGCGCGACGCGCACGATGTCGGTGCCGATGCCAAATATCATTCCGGCGCGACTTCTCGCATCAACAGCTTCATTTCCCTGACAGCTTCCTGCAGGCCGGTAAACATGGCGCGCGCGACAATAGCGTGGCCAATATTCAGTTCCTGCACACCGGGAATCGCCGCGATCTGCTGAACATTGTGATAATGCAGGCCATGGCCTGCATTGATTTGAAGGCCCAGATCCCGACCTCGCAGGACACCCTGATGGATGCGCGTCAATTCTGCCAATCCCTGCTTTTCGGTGGCGCAATCAGCAAAGTGACCGGTGTGGATTTCAATGATTGGCGCACCGGTACGTGCGGCCGCATCGATCTGGCCGGGATCAGCGTCGACAAACAGCGATACCCGGATCCCTGCCTGCGATAACAGATCCACCGCCTGGGTGATGCGTGCCTCCTGGCTGATGACATCCAGCCCGCCCTCGGTAGTCAATTCCTCGCGCCGTTCGGGCACCAGGCAACAGTCTTCGGGGCGAATTCGGACCGCGTAGGCAAGCATGTCATCGGTGACGGCCATCTCCAGGTTCAGGCGAGTCTGCTTGACCTGTTGCACCAGCTCAACATCGCGCTCCTGGATATGCCGGCGATCTTCACGCAAGTGCATGGTAATGGCATCGGCACCTGCCTGCTCGGCCTCGATCGCCGCCTGCACCGGATCAGGATATACGGTACCGCGGGCCTGGCGCAGGGTGGCGATGTGATCAATATTGACGCCTAACGTAATCAAGTTTCGGTTTCTCCTTGCGAGGCCTTGGGCCGCCGTGATACTGACTGCATCAACCGGCGGCTGTTTAGGGGCTTGTCACCCAGGTGGCGTGCCAGCAACATACGCATCAATCGCTTCAGCTCTGGCATCACTTCCGGATCATCGAACCTTCCCTCGGCCAAGGCGAGCAGGCTTCGGCCGCGAACCAGTGCCCCCGTATGCTGACCGGCATCGGCCGCTACCCGCCGCGGACCACTATCCGCAACATATTCGTAAACCTGATCTGCCACGATCGGCATATTATCAAATGCATCACGTTCCAGAACCAGCCCGTAGCCGATTTCCTGTAGCAGCAGGTATTCAAAGAGCCGCAACGCAACGTCGTTTCCGATATCTCCCTGCAAGCCCTGCAGACACTGCTGATATCCGCTAAAGAGCTGTACATGGGCATCGTGCCGATGCAATAGCCGGATCATTAATTCATTGATGTAGAAACCGCAATACAGCGCCTCGCCGGACAAAGCCAGCGGCGCGCCCGCTGCCTCAACGCCCGTTAGCACGCCCAGCTCGCCCTTGCCGCTCCAGTCAACGCGCAGTGGCGTAAATGGATTCAACAAGGCGCGGCGTTCACCCCTTCCGCGCCGGGCACCCTTGGCGATAACGCCTACGCGGCCATAGTCCCGGGTAACCAATTCCAGCAGGAGACTGGTTTCACTGTAGTCGTGATGATGAATCACATACGCAGGTTGTTGCTGCACCCGCATCGCTAGTCCTCGTCGGCATATCCCAGACTACGGACTGCCTTTTCGCTATCGGACCAGCCCTCGCGCACCTTGACCCACAGCACCAGATTAACTTTGGAATTAAAAAACAGCTCCATTTCCTTCCGTGCTGCGGTACCGATTTGCTTCAGGCGCTCACCGCCCTTGCCGATCAGAATTGCCTTCTGGCCGCTTTTTTCCACCCAGATCAACGCGTTGATATGCAGGACCTTCTTTTCTTTGCTGAATCGCTCTATCTCGACCGCAACCGAATAGGGAACCTCTTGACCAAGCGTTCGAAATATCTGCTCACGCACAAACTCAGCGGCCATAAAGCGCTCGCTGCGGTCGGTAAGCTGGTCTTCGGGGAACAGCGGCGGCTGTTCCGGCATCAGCGAGGTAAGCACCTTTTCCAGCTGCTCCATGTTAGTACCGGCGGTAGCGGAAACCGGAACGATTTCAGCGAATGACATTTGCGCCTTCGATTGCTCGATTAGCGGCAGCAGATCTTCCCGGCGCCTCAACAGATCCATCTTATTAATCACCAGCACAACCGGCTGCTCCTGCCGACGCACTGCTTCCAGTACGCGCTCGTCTGCCTCCTGCCAGCCCTTGGCGCTAATCACCATGGCGATACAATCCACGCCCTGCAGCGCACCGGTTGCCGCGCGGTTCATAAAGCGATTGATTATTTTGCCTTTGCCGAGATGCAGCCCGGGGGTATCGACATACACCAGCTGGGCCGCCGGCCTGTTGGCGACTCCCATAATACGATGACGGGTGGTTTGCGGTCGGCGCGAGGTGATACTGACTTTCTGCCCAACCAGTCGGTTGAGTAACGTAGACTTGCCGACATTGGGCCTGCCGATAAAGGTGATCAGACCACTACGGAAATGGGCTTGCATTATTTGTCGACGAGCCTGGCAAGCGCCTGGCTGGCGGCATCCTGCTCGGCCGCACGACGGGACAGACCGGTACCGGTGATGGCCTCATCCAGGCCTGGTACCATACACTTCACGGTAAATGTCTGGGAGTGGGCTTCGCCCTGAACATCCAGCACCTCGTACTCCGGCGTCTCATTGGACTGCTTCTGCAGTAGTTCCTGCAATCGTGTCTTGGGATCTTTCTGTATCGCCGACGGATCAACTGAATCCAGCTGGTCCTGATAGACTCGAAGTATGATATCGCGCGCAGCGTCGATACCACCATCGATATAAATCGCACCGAACAGGGCCTCCAGCGCATCAGCAAGGATAGAGTCCCGGTCAAACCCGCCGCTTTTCAGCTCGCCACTGCCGAGATGAAGATACTTGCCGATCTCCAGTTCACGCGCGATTTGAGCCAATGACTCCTTGCGCACGAGGCTTGCACGCAGGCGTGTCAACTCGCCTTCACTCAGGTCGGGAAAGTGGCGGAACAAATACGAGGAGATGGTAAAACCGAGGATGCTGTCACCGAGAAATTCGAGGCGTTCATAGTTGCGCGAACCATGACTGCGATGGGTCAGTGCCAGTTCAACCAGTTCGTCGGTCTCGAACGAATACCCCAGGCGTTTAGTCAGTTCGCGCGGCGCGTCCGGCAAATTAACGGGCCTCTACCGCATGGTCGAACTCAAGCAGAATCGATATGTTTCCGGCGAATGGCACCACCTTTTCATACTTGAGCTTGATCAACTTGGCACTATCACCCCGCGGGACGATTTCGATATCTTTCTGCGCGCTAACAACAGTAACATTCTCGATGTCAAACATCTTACCAATACTTTCCTGCAACTCGGCCGGGCCCTGACTACCTGCCCCCGGCTTCTTTGCTACGCGTTTAATCGCCGAACCGATCTTCATGTCTTCCATATAGGGCGGAAAAAGTTTAAAAAACAGCGCTACGAAAAATATGCCGATCAATGCCAGACCGAGCATACCCCACATCGTCATACCCTGCTGTCGTTTTAGTGCCTGCATTCTTTCCTCCGCGTAGTGTTAATTTGCGTTTTAGCGAATGGCATTTCCAATGCGTCCCCACAGGATCCGGTTCCAGAACGGCTTTTGATCTTCCGCCAGGTCCCAGCTAAACCAGATCATGAACGCCCTGCCGATCAAGTGATCTTCCGGTACAAAACCCCAGTAGCGGCTGTCGTTGCTACGGTCGCGATTGTCACCCAGCACAAAATAATGCCCTTCCGGCACCTTGTACTCTAGCGCCGTACCGCTGGAATCGCCGTACTTGAGCAAATCGTGCTGCACCTCACCAAGGTCCTCGGTCCACTTCTGCATTTCCGTCAGTCGTTCACCCGACTCACGCAATAGATAAGGTTGCACCAACTCCTGCGGCATCAGCTTACCATTTATATAGACCCTTTTGTCGCGATAGACGATGTGATCGCCCGGCAGGCCAATGGTGCGTTTGATGTAGTTAACAGATGGATTGTCCGGATAGCGAAATACCATTACGTCTCCGCGTCTGGGACTGCCGCTATCGAACAATTTGATGTTGATGCCGGGAAAACGGATGCCATAACTGGACTTGCTGACCAGGATGAAATCACCGGCCAACAGACTTGGCATCATCGAGCCGGACGGGATGCGAAACGGCTCGGCGATAAATGCGCGCAGTACGAATACAATCAAGATGACCGGAAAGAACGCCCGCGCATATTCCACCATGATCGGCTCGCGCCGAGCCTTGTCTATAGACTCAGCCGACTCGCCCGCGCGTTCCAGTTCCTGGGCAGACCGGCGGCGGGCCGGCACCGCAATCAGGCGATCGAGCCCCCAGACAGCGCCGGCTATCACCAACAAAATGAGCATTAATACTGAAAAATCCATAGCTTACTTGTCATCCACTCGCAGTACTGCCAGGAAGGCCTCCTGCGGAATTTCAACTGATCCAAACTGCTTCATGCGCTTTTTGCCGGCCTTCTGTTTCTCCAGCAATTTGCGTTTACGGGTAATATCTCCACCATAGCATTTCGCCGTGACATTTTTGCGCAACGCCTTTACGGTCTCGCGCGAAATAACCTTGGAACCAATGGCGGCCTGGATTGCGACATCAAACATTTGTCGCGGAATGATCTCTTTCAGACGCCTGGCCAGCTCCCGGCCGCGATATTGTGCCTGATCCTGATGCACGATAATCGATAGCGCATCCACAGTCTCGCCATTGATCATGACATCCAGCTTGGTCAGTTTCGACGGACGAAACTCGAGAAATTCGTAATCCAGCGACGCATAGCCACGACTGACCGATTTTAGCCTATCAAAGAAGTCCAGCACGATTTCATTCAGTGGCAAATCGTAGGTCAGCATCACCCGGCTACCAAGATAGCGCATGTCTTTCTGCTCGCCCCGCTTTTCGACACACAAGCCGATGACAGCGCCGACATAATCCTGGGGCACCAGAATACTGGCACGCACTATCGGTTCGCGAAACTCTGAGATTCGCGACGATTCAGGCAGCTTTGCCGGATTCTCGACCTCAAGCACATCGCCAGCAGATGTTAACACCTGGTACACCACGGTGGGTGCCGTGGTGACAAGGTCGAGATTGTATTCACGTTCGAGGCGCTCCTGCACAATTTCCATGTGTAACATGCCAAGGAAACCGCAGCGAAACCCGAAACCCAGCGCCTGGGATGTCTCCGGCTCGAACAGCAATGACGCATCGTTCAGGCACAACTTGTCCAGCGCCTCGCGAAAGGCATCGTAGTCGGCGGAGTCGACCGGATACAGACCGGCAAAAACCTGCGGCTTGATTTCCTTGAACCCTGGCAGTGCCTTGGCGGCGGGTTGACGGGCATGGGTAATAGTGTCACCGACCTTGGCGCCATGTACCTCCTTGATGCCAGCAATCACGTAACCCACCTCACCAGCAGACAGTTCTTTTACCCGTAAACGTTTTGGCGTGAAAATGCCAACTTCATCGGTTTCGAATTCACCGCCACCCACCATCATGCGAATTTTTTCTTTCGCGCGCAGGCTACCTTCCATGATACGGACAAGCACGACCGTACCGAGGTAATTGTCAAACCAGGAATCGACGATCAACGCCTTGAGCGGCGCATCGGCCTTGCCGGACGGTGGCGGGATACGCGCAACTATGGTTTCCAGAATATCCGCAATACCGATGCCGCTCTTGGCACTTGCACGAATCGCGTCTTTCGCATCGATGCCGATAATGTTCTCGATCTCTGCAATCACGCGCTCGGGCTCGGCCGACGGCAAATCGATCTTGTTCAGCACCGGGACGATTTCCAGGTCCAGCTCCGATGCGGTAAAACAGTTGGCAACGGTTTGGGCCTGTACCCCCTGGGAGGCATCGACCACCAGCAGCGCTCCCTCGCAAGCGGTGAGCGAACGGGAGACTTCATATGAAAAGTCAACATGGCCCGGGGTATCAATCATATTCAGCAGGTACGTCTCTCCGTCGCGAGCCCTGTATTTGAGGGCGACGCTCTGGGCCTTGATGGTGATGCCGCGCTCCCGTTCGAGCTCCATGGAGTCCAGCACCTGGGCCGACATCTCCCGGTCCTCGAGACCGCCACATTCCTGGATAAAGCGGTCGGCAAGCGTCGACTTGCCATGATCGATGTGGGCAATGATGGAGAAATTGCGGATGTGTTCGGGATTCCAGTCGCTCATGGGATTTACTGATTGGTGCGACGCAAACGCCGGCCTGGTGGCAGACGCCAGGTAGTCGCCGGCGAGTTACTCATGCTCATCAAAATGGCGCGTATCATACTTGATAGCCATTTGGACAACAAAGAAGAAAGCGACGCAAGGGGAAGAAAAACAGGGCTGTCGGGCAGGACTAGCGGTACTCAATTGACTGGCCGATCATGGTTACGGTCGCCGCCGGCACCTCCCCGACCACGGTCACCTGGTGACCGTTTACCATCGCGCCAAAGGCATTCACCGCGCCCATACCGGTGCTGCCGGTCATGGGCTTGGCGGATCCAGATCCCTGGGGTTCGATAAAAACAGACACGACCGCCAGGCCGTCACTGTACACCAAGTGCTCCACCACCATATCCCGGGTAGGCAAATGACGCGCCATCTGCCGGGTCAAGCGGTAGCCCCGGGGCAGCTTCGCCGCCGTCCAGCGCTTGTCGCTCACCGCCTTACTCGACGCTTCAGGCTCCCTGTGCCATACCCATTTTTTTCCGGAATAGCGCGGATCCAGATCGCCCGGTTTAATCGGCCCGCCGATCTCTATCTGGGTAAACATAAACTGTTCAACGATTTCCCTTTCCTCGTTGATCAGGTTGGCCTTGAGCAATAATCCGGTTTGTTCGTCTGCCCAAAGCTGGTAACCATAGCGGAAGCCGTCCCGTGGTTTGACAAACACCATGCGCGCCTTGCGTGTGGCAACCCGGTCAGAACCCCCCAGGCCCACTTTATAATTGCTGGTCACTACATCCAGTTTCTCTGGCAAAAGTGCTGGAAAATTCTTTTCCCCGGTCTTGCGATGCTCGATGACTACCGATTTTTTATCCGGCAAGTAACAGATCACATCTCGCTCATTGCGAATGATTTCCCGCGCCTCGCCATTTAGCGACACCAGGCGCTCGCGTGATGTGCCGTTTTTCGCCTGGTGAACAATGCGCATGGCCTCGATCTGGTCACCATGCCGATAGATAAACGTACCGTCGTAGTTGTGCTTCTGCACGGCCGCGCTCATTTTCATCAGCCAGTCCATGGCGGAGCCTGCCGCCTGCACTGTCGCAACAGGGCCCGAGATCAGGCATGCGGCCAGCAGAATCCGGAATCTAACGGGGGTCATTTCTCGCTATCGTAACCGGCAAAACGGACGTAAGACATGACGCCATTCATGTTGGTGGTGGAGGAAAACTCGCTATGTTCCACCAGATAGGCATTGAGGTTCTCTTCCACATCGTCAGGTACCGATTGCCAGCGGGTGCTGCTGGTACGCAGGTAGTCAGCGTTTTCGACCGAGGCAATATACTGCGGTGCGGCCACGTCATCCGGCGCCATCCAGCGCACACCGACAAGTGCTACGGCTGCTACCGATGCCGCCAGCGCCATACCCGTAACCACTCGCTTGATACGGGAACCAGCCGATCCCCGGCGTGGGGCCAACACGGTCGGCTCCTGTTCCAGCTGTAATGCAATCTTGCCGGCCAAATCCGCCGGCGCCAGCAGATCCAGCTCCTGACGCATTACCTCTCTGGCAAGATGGTACCGTCCCCAGGCCTTTTTCAGCGGGCCCTGTGAGGCGACCTCTTTCAACGCCTGCTGCAACTGGCCCGGCTCAAGCTCGCCATCCATTAATGTCGATAATTTCTCGTTCATCTGTTCCCCACTATTGCTAGCGTACTACCTCATTGTCTATTCGCGACCTATTCAGCCTCGATCTACTCATTCTCGATCAGCGGCCGCAATTCATTGTCGATGGCCTCACGTGCCCGGAATATTCTTGAACGAACCGTTCCAATCGGGCAATCCATCACCTGGGCAATGTCCTCGTAACTCATGCCGTCAATCTCGCGCAGGGTTATTGCCGTTCTCAAATCCTCCGGCAAACCGGCAACGACCTGATGCACGGTTTGGGCAATTTCGTCACGCAACATATTCCGTTCCGGTGTTGCAATCTCGCGCATGCCCGCCGCACCATCCAGCACCTCGGCGGTTTCGGCATCGATATCCGAATTTGGTGGCCGGCGGCCCTGCGAAACCAGATAATTCTTCGCCGTATTGATCGCGATCCGGTACAGCCAGGTATAAAACGCACTGTCGCCACGAAAATTGGCCAGTGCACGATAGGCCTTGATAAAGGCCTCCTGGGTAACGTCCTGCACCTCGGAACTATCCCGTATATAGCGCGCCACCAGCTTGCTCACCCGGTGCTGATACTTGATCACCAGCAGGTTGAAAGCTGACTTGTCACCGCCCTGCACGCGGGCAACTATTTCTGCGTCGACGCTACGTTCGTCCAATCCAGGTAACTCCAGGCACCGTTATCCAACGCCACGCGACACTCTGTTCAAGAGACCTGCGAGGCCGGAAAAAGTTCATTAAAATGGCCAGTTTAAGGCCGTCTTTTTCGATTCCGACACGTCCACGAGGGCGGGCTGAAACGCTCGTCATCATCAAGGGCTATGCTAGGATAGCAAAAAAACCCGGTGACAAGCCCTGATCCCACACATGCCCGAGACCAAGCCTTCTGATGTGCTCATTATTGGCGCTGGAATTGCCGGCCTGACCCTGGCCCTGCGACTGGCAGCAACGTCCCGGGTTACGGTACTTGCCAAGGCCCGGCTAACGGAAGGTTCGAGTCTGTATGCCCAGGGTGGCGTTGCCGCCGTGCTCGATGCCGAGGAAGACTCGCTTTCATCCCACGTCGAAGACACCCTCAACGCCGGCGCCGGTTTATGCGATGAGAGCACTGTAAGATTCGTGGTCGAACAGGGTCCAGACGCCATACACTGGCTGATTGATGAAGGAGTTCCCTTTACCAAGGTCAACCACGATGAGTCCACCTATCATCTTACCCGCGAAGGTGGTCACAGTCATCGACGGGTTATTCACGCAGCGGACCAGACCGGCCGCGCGATCGAAAATACACTGGAATCGCAGGTTCGCCAGCATCCCAATATCAAATTGCTGGAACATCACATTGCCATTGACCTGATTACCAGCAACAAAGCCGGGCTCGATGGCGAGAACCGGTGCCTGGGCGCCTATGTGCTGGACAAGGAAAAAGAACGGGTCGAGGTATTTGCCGCTGACTTTACGGTGCTGGCCACGGGTGGGGCGTCAAAGGTTTATCTATATACAAGTAACCCTGACACCTCCACCGGCGACGGCGTTGCTATCGCGTGGCGAGCCGGCTGCCGGGTTGCCAACATGGAATTCGTACAGTTCCACCCGACCTGTCTGTATCACCCGCACGCCAAGTCTTTCCTTATCTCCGAGGCAGTACGTGGCGAAGGCGGAAAGTTGACCTTACCCGATGGTGCGCCGTTTATGGCGGATCACGACTCCCGCGCCGAGTTGGCGCCGCGCGATATTGTTGCGCGCGCTATCGACTATGAAATGAAGAAGCATGGGCTCGACCATGTACTGCTTGATATCAGTCACAAAAGTCCGGAATTTATCAACGAACACTTCCCGAATATTTACAAGGTCTGTTTGCATCTTGGCTACGACATGACCCGTGAACCGATCCCGGTTGTACCGGCGGCACATTACACCTGCGGGGGCATCATTACTGATCACAACGGAAGAACTGATCTGGCGGCACTGTACGCGATAGGCGAATGTGCACACACCGGTTTGCATGGGGCCAACCGCCTCGCAAGCAACTCGTTGCTGGAATGCGTTGTCTTCGCCCAGTCCGCTGCCAGGGACATCGACCGGCGGCGCGACACAAGCTCCCTTCCGGTTTCCGCACTGCCAGCATGGGACGAAAGTCGCGTCACAGATCCCGACGAAGAAGTTGTGGTATCACACAACTGGGACGAGCTACGCCGGTTCATGTGGGACTATGTTGGTATCGTGCGTACGGATAAACGACTTGAGCGCGCATTGCATCGTGCACATTTACTACAGACGGAAATTCGGGAGTTCTATACCAATTTCAAGGTCAGCAATGACCTGATCGAACTGCGCAATCTGGTGATGGTTGCCGAGCTGATCATCCGCAGCGCCCAGGCACGGAAAGAGAGTCGTGGCCTGCACTACACCCGGGACCACCCGGCAACCGGTCCGGGGGCTCCCGAAAACACAATATTGATCCCTGAGAATTTCGAAGACAGCGTTATCGAGGCTGCCTAGTACCGACCCAAAACTAATGGAGGGCAGTAAAGACCGGTTCGGTTTCGGTTTACGCTGGCGGAATTGCGCTTAAGGTAAACACGACTATTTTTCTTTTTTATATTAATTAGTTAGCACATTTTTCTAATTATTTTTGCCAGTCCTGGATCAGATGGCGTTTCATCCCCATTGAGATAGGCAAGCAAGGTGTTGTCCTGCAACTCCAGCAAACGGTGAAACCTTTCCTTGTCGTCCATCGGCAGCGCGGGGTAATGCTGATCCAGGAAACGTTGAAACACCAGGTCCAGTTCGAGCAGGCCGCGGCGGCAGCGCCAGCGCAGTCGTCGCAATGTCTCGGTTTCCAGTGTCATAACTGACGTTTCAGCAACATCTGCTTGATGTGGCCAATTGCCCTGGTCGGATTCAGGCCCTTCGGGCAGGCATCGGTACAATTCATAATGGTGTGGCAACGAAATAGTTTGTATGGATCTTCAAGTTCGTCCAGTCGCTCACCGGTCGCCATGTCACGACTGTCTGATAAAAAACGCCAGGCTTGAAGCAGTGCGGCCGGGCCCAGAAAACGATCGGGATTCCACCAGAACGACGGGCATGCAGTCGAACAACATCCACACATAATGCATTCGTACAGGCCATCGAGCTGCTCACGCTCTGCGGGCGTCTGCAGACGCTCGATCTCCGGTTCCGGATCATTATTGATCAACCAGGGCTTGACCGATTTGTACTGCCGATAGAACGGCTCCATGTCCACTACCAGGTCTCGTATTACCGGCAGCCCCGGGACCGGTCGCAATTTGATCGGTTGTGACAACTCTTTTAGTGGCGTGATGCATGCCAGTCCATTGCGCCCGTTTATGTTCATCGCGTCCGACCCGCAAACCCCTTCCCCGCACGAGCGCCGGAAACCAAGGCTGTCATCCTGGCGTTTGAGCAACAGCAGGGCATCGAGCAACATGATGGCGCCAGAGTCATCATCCAGCTCATAGTCCTGCATATAGGGCTTGCTGTCTGTTTCAGGATTAAATCGATAGATTGAAATCTTCATATCGCCGGTTCCTGTTATCAATAAACACGCGGCTTGGGTTTGAAGCTGTCGACCGACAATGGCTTGAGCCGCACCGGTTTGTAGTCAAGCTGACGTCCGGCCTTGCTGTACAAGGTATGCTTTAACCAGTTGTTGTCGTCCCGCTCAGGGTAATCGAGCCGGGAATGTGCGCCACGGCTCTCGGTGCGGGCCGCAGCAGACACGACCGTTGCCAATGCCACATCCATCAGGTTTTCGAGTTCCAGTGCCTCAATCCGCGCGGTATTAAATATCTTGCTATGGTCCTTCAGGGTTGCTTCCTGCAAGCGCGCCTCCAGCGCCAGCACCCGGTCGACACCTTCGTCCAGTACCTCTTGTGTCCGGAACACGCCGCAATAATCTTCCATGGTCCTGGCTAACGCCTCCCTTAATTCGTCTACGGATTCACCTTCACCCTTACGGTCCCACCGATGCAGCCTCGTTAGCGCCCGTTCGACAGCCGAATCCGGTACCGGGCGGTGATAGCGGTTCTCGCCCAGATACTCAAGGATATGAATCCCGGCGGCGCGACCGAAGACCACGATATCGAGAAGCGAGTTCCCCCCGAGACGATTGGCGCCATGAACAGAAACACAGGCACATTCGCCCACCGCATAGAATCCCGGAATCGCTTCTTCCGGGCCGGTGGCGACCGGAACCACGACCTGCCCATGACGATTGGTCGGAATACCCCCCATGGTGTAATGCGCCGTTGGATAAACCGGGATCGCCTCTGACACCGGATCAACGCCGGCAAAGCGCCGGGCAAGCTCCCGAATTCCGGGGAGGCGCGTTTTCACTATGTCCGTGCCAAGATGATCGACCTTCAACAAGGCGTAGTCCTTTTTTGGTCCGCAACCCCTGCCCTCACGAATCTCGGTGGCAATGGCGCGACTCACGACGTCGCGACTGGCCAGATCCTTCGCAGTCGGGGCGTAGCGCTCCATGAAACGTTCGCCCTCACCGTTGATCAGGTAGCCGCCTTCACCACGCACACCCTCGGAAATTAGCACCCCGGCACCGGCGATACCGGTGGGGTGAAACTGGAAAAACTCCATGTCCTGGATCGGCACACCCGCGCGTAGTGCCATGGCCATGCCGTCACCGGTATTTATCATCGCGTTGGTCGTCGTACGGAACATACGCCCGGCGCCGCCGGTCGCGAGCAAGGTAGTCTTGGCCTCGATCAGCAAGGGTTCGCCGGTTTCAATATCGATGACCACGGCACCCAGTACCGAGCCTTCATCGTCGGTAACCAGATCGACAACGAAGAATTCATCGAAGAAGTGGGTTTTCGCCTTCAGGTTTTGCTGATAAAGCGAATGCAGAATGGCATGGCCGGTGCGATCGGCCGCCGCGCAGGTGCGGGCCGCCTGTTCGCCGCCAAAATTCTGGCTCTGACCACCAAAGGCGCGTTGATAAATGCGCCCGTTATCCAGCCGGGTAAACGGTACGCCAAAATGCTCAAGCTCAATTACCAGCCGCGAAGCAGCGCGACACATATACTCGATCGCGTCCTGATCACCGAGGTAGTCGCTGCCCTTGATCGTGTCATACATGTGCCAGTGCCAGTTGTCGGGCAACACATTGCCCAGCGCGGCATTCATACCCCCCTGAGCAGCGACCGTGTGCGATCGGGTGGGAAACACTTTTGACACCACCGCCACGTGGGCATCGGCCTGGGCCAGCTGCAACGCCGAGCGTAGACCGCCGCCGCCGGCACCAATGACAAGGCAATCAAATCGACGTCTGGCTATGTCCATGTTCAGCCACTCTGTCCGTAAAGAATGTCGATAACCCACATGGCACTCGCCAGCAGACCGCTGGCAAATACCAGCGTCAGCACCAAACGCAATCGAAACGATTTTATGTAATCGAGGAAAACGCTGCGCATTCCGATCCATGCGTGCAGCAGTAGGCTGCCAAACGCTAACAGCCAGACAATCCGGACCCAGCTCAAATCAAACCAGCTCCGCCAGGCATCGAAGTCAGCAATCGGCCAGAACGCGAAGCGAATAATCAGAAATATAAGAAAGATGCCGAGATAGATCGCGCTAACGCGTTGAACCAGCCACTCGATCAGGCCGCTATGGGAGCTGCTGGTCACCCGCATTTTCACCGTATCCAGACTCCACCGGCGACCAGCACGAGAAACGTCCCGACGAAGGTCAGCCAGGCCGTGATTCTTGCGCTCTGTCTGCGAATTCCCCAGTCGATATCGAGCGCCAGGTGACGTAATCCGGAAAAGAAATGTTGGATCAGCAAGCCCGCGACAAGCAGCATGGCTAGCTGGCACCAGCCCTGGTTCATCGATGCTTGCAGCTGGGTAAAGAATCCAGGATCGGACAATGAGCGATCCAGCAGGTAGATACCAATCGGGGTGAGCAAAACCAGCAACGCGCCGGAGACACGATGAAGAATGGAAACTATGCCGCCGACCGGCAGGCGAATCACCAGGAGGTTCAGAAACACGGGCCGATTTAATGTTTTATCCACAGAATTATTATTGTTGATTGGCATATGGCGCCCTTTCTTACTCCGTGGTTTTGATTATCATTGCCCGCGTAAGTACATTTGATCACTAAATCATAGACAGTCGCGAGGCGCAATCAGGTGAACCAGCTCTGGCAATCATTTCTTTCGGATAATGGCGCTGAATTTGACAGCGAAACCGGGTCGCGGTTCGGCACGGCGATCGACGAGATTGGCGCGGTGTCGACCGACAACGTACTGATCGATCTGTCCCACCTGGGGCTGCTCCGGGCGACGGGTGAAGACGCAAAGAGTTTTCTGTTGAGTCAGCTTACCAATGACCTGAATCAGGTAACTGAATCCCGTAGCCAGATCAGCGCCTACTGCACACCCAAGGGTCGGATGCTGGCGCTGTTCCGTATATTTATCCACCGGGACCAACTTATGTTGCAGGCCCCCGCCAGCGTAATCGATGCTGTACTGCCTCGACTGCGCATGTACGTCATGCGCGCCAAAGTGGTCCTTGAGCCAGCGAACGACCTTGTCAGCATCGGTCTATCCGGACCTGACAGCGAAACAATGCTTGCCGATCAGTTTGACGGGCTCCCGGCGAATCCAGGTGACGCGGCGCAGACCGGACAAGTTTCAGTTGTGCGACTCGCCGGACCCCACCCGCGTTTCCTGGTAACCGGCGAAACCGATGCGATTATAGATCTGTGGCAGCAATTGTCCGGCCGCTGCTCCGTTGCCGGTAGCGCCGCCTGGTCCTGGCTCGACATCATGGCCGGTCAGCCGAGTGTCGTGCCGCAGACCAGCGAGGTGTTTGTGCCGCAGATGGCCAATCTTGATGTCATCGATGGCGTGAACTTCAAGAAGGGCTGCTATCCGGGTCAGGAGATAGTCGCGCGCATGCAGTACCTCGGCAAACTGAAGCAACGAATGTATCGCGCCCACATTGATATCGATACCCGGCCGTCCCCTGGTGACAGCCTGTTTGCTCCCTCCTTCCGCGAACAGTCGGCGGGTACGGTCGTCGACGCGCAGGTTTCGCCTGAAGGCGGCTTTGATTTCCTTGCGGTCATACAAATCCGTGCAGCTGACGAGGGCGAGCTCCACCTGGGTGCGACGGATGGCCCATTGATCAGGCTGCTGGACTTACCCTATGAACTACCGCCGGCAAAAGTAGGTTAATTCCCATTTTCGCAAACATTGCCCCGGACAAACGTTGCTTCCAGACCGGCAAGCGCGCTTGCCCACCATTTAGGCATGTGCTTGAATTTCCGAAGCGTTAGTAATTATTGAGCGTCGATGGTGCCAGGTAAGTAGTACAGCTTTCGGCGCAGAAAAATGAAAATGCGGACGAAGATCCGCGGATAGCAGGAGGAGTCCATGTCTTTTCATAAGCCAACTTGGCAAGCCGCGCTTGCGATGCTTATCAACGATCGTTCCGGTGACCTGATTGCACTCGTATTCGCGTTGATACTGACCACGGTCGTGGTAGCGTTATTACCGTTCTAGTTATCGCCGGCGTACACGCAACTCGGACGCCGGCGATAAAATCAAAAGAAGGGATTATTTGGCCGAGTCGGTGACAACCTGATAGAAGGTTTCGTCACGTTTGACCATGCCAAGTTCAGCGCGAGCGCGCTCTTCGATAGCATCAAGACCACTTTTGAGGTTGACGACTTCCGCCTGCAGGGCACGATTACGTTCCTGCAGCCTGGCGTTCTCTTCCTGCTGGGCATCGATACCCTGCTGCAGTCGCCAGTAAGCCAGCGCGCCGCCACTACCAAACCACAACGGGTACTGCAGCAGCACCAGAAAACCGATAAGCACGTAGGCGAAGGGTTTCACGGGTTCTATCTTACCGGCGTTGGCCCTGAAGTTGAATCATTTTTCCGCTGTCCGGGGCCCATATAACGATCAACCCAGCATCGGGAACGCCTTCAGGCCCGGATACGGGGCAGCGTCTCCCAGCGCTTCCTCGATTCGCAGCAACTGATTGTATTTTGCTACCCGATCCGAACGTGACAGGGAGCCGGTTTTGATCTGTCCGGCGCCGGTTGCTACGGCAATATCAGCTATGGTGGTGTCTTCGGTCTCACCGGAGCGGTGAGATACCACGGCGGTATAGCCGGCCTGTTTCGCCATTGAAATGGCAGCAAGGGTTTCGGTCAATGTGCCAATCTGGTTCACCTTGATCAGGATCGAATTGGCGATGCCTTTTTCAATCCCCTGTGCCAGAATTCTGGTATTGGTGACAAAAAGATCGTCCCCTACCAATTGTACTTTCTTGCCCAGCCGCTTGGTAAGGCCGGCCCAGCCGTCCCAATCATTCTCACCCATGCCGTCCTCGATGGTGATAATCGGGTACTTGTCTACCCAGCCGGCCAGCAGATCTGTGAATTCAGTAGATGTCATCTCGGCGTTCTCGGCAGTGAGACAATATTTGCCGTTTTTCACAAATTCGGAACTGGCCGCATCAATACCGAGGTAGATATCCTGCCCGGGGCGGTAGCCGGCGGACTCGATCGCCTGAAGAATTACCTGGATCGCGGACTCGTTCGATTCGAGATCAGGCGCAAAGCCACCTTCGTCGCCGACGGCGGTGTTGAGACCCTTGTCGCTCAATACTTTTTTAAGCGAATGAAATATTTCCGTGCCATAACGTAACGCCTCGGAAAAGCTCGGGGCACCGACCGGCAGAATCATGAACTCCTGCAGATCAACACTATTGT
>Ga0209742_10000258_pt1 | contig 29638 bp, 22 predicted proteins | sample DeeMarSeWOR38_10_FD_187462 | JGI IMG/M metagenome (GOLD analysis project Ga0209742, IMG submission 187462) | Marine sediment microbial communities from White Oak River estuary, North Carolina - WOR-3-8_10 (SPAdes) (version 2) | ecosystem: Environmental > Aquatic > Marine > Intertidal zone >... | reverse complement strand
AGGCGGCGGGAGTCGAACCCGCGTCCGAAAATACTCCCCTCTAGTTTCTACATGCTTAGTTCCAGTTTAAGGTGTCGCCCTGCAGAATTCCCTGGAACAAGCTTTCTGCATCGCTATCCTGCTAAAGTTTCGCTTCTGTTCTGGCAGGCACATCACAGAAACTACCCTGCTGAGTCGACGCCCTTTGCTGATTCCGCAGGGAAGAACCAGCAGGACGGCTGAGCAGTACTAAGCTGCTACAGCGTATTTATAATCGTCGGCGATTATAAGTTTTCCATCTGTTTTACGAGCAGACAGACCTCGGCATGCTACTTTGAGCTTCTATATCCCCGTCGAATCCGTTTCGCCCCCCTTTTTTTAATTGAAAATTGAGAATTGAGAATTAATAAATTTAATACATAGTACTTTGTTGTCCTATATCTTTATATAATATTGTTACGAAGAAGGTAAATTGCAAGGCTTTGAGCAATTTTAAAAAAATATAAGTTGTTCAGCCGGACCCGGAAATGACCTTTTTACCTTTTTTTATATTCCCGTTCTATTTCCCTGTCGCTTTGCTTCTTCTTCAGGTCGGCCCGCTTATCATACAGTTTCTTGCCGCGGGCCAGTCCAAGTTCTATTTTTACTTTGCCATTCGGTATAAAATATATCTTGGTGGGGATTAAGGCAAAACCTTTTTCTTTTACCTTACCAGTCAGCTTTTTTATTTCCCTTTTATTCAGCAGGAGCTTCCGTGTGCGTAAGGGGTCTTCCTGAATGTTGGTGGCATGGGAGTATGGAGAGATGTGGACATTATGCAGCCAGACCTCATTCTTTTCGATAGCTGCATAGCCATCCTTCAGATTTGCTCTCCCTGCCCGCAACGATTTAACCTCGGGCCCGGTCAGCACAACACCTGCTTCTATGGTCGACTCGATGGTATAGTCATGAAAGGCTTTCTTGTTGGTACAGACAACTTTCTTGGACACCGGTTTCTTATATATAAATCACTGGTTACCCGCAGTACCAATTCCCTGCGGCTCAATACTTTCCTCGCCTGTTACCCGCATAACCTCCTGATAAGTCGTGATGCCCTGCAATACTTTGTCCCAGGCATCCTCCCGCAAGGTCTTCATGCCTTCCTGTTTGGTAACTTTCACCAGCTCAGAACTCGACTCTTTAGCCACCACCAGTTTTTTCAGCCGGTCCGACATGGGAAAAATCTCAAAAATACCGCATCGACCCAAATAGCCTGTCCCCCGGCACTCCTTGCACCCCTTGCCCCGCTGTAGGATATATTTATCCTTGCTTGCCGGAAAACCGAAGCCGTGCAGTTCCTGCCCCTTGATGGTAAACTTTTCCTGACAGTGCGGGCAGATCTTCCGCACCAGTCGCTGGGCCATGGCCCCCAGGAGAGTTGAGCTGATCAGGAAGGGCTGTACGCCAAGGTCTATCAGGCGCGTAATGGCAGAGATGGCATCGTTCGTATGCAGGGTGGAAAAGACAAGATGCCCGGTCAGGGCAGCTTGGATAGCATAACGGGCTGTATCCAGGTCCCTGATCTCGCCAATCATTATGATGTCAGGGTCCTGGCGCAGAATATTGCGCAAAATCGTGGCAAAGGTAACATCGATTGCAGGCTGCACGGCAATCTGGTTGAAGTCCTCATGCACCATTTCCACCGGGTCTTCCACGGTGATGATGTTTTTTTCCGGGGTTGAGATGCTCTTGAGGGTGGAATAAAGGGTTGTTGATTTACCGCTGCCGGTGGGCCCGGTCACCAGGATAATACCATGTGGCGCCTTGATAAAAGTGTTGTAAACTTTGAGGTTTTCAGGGGAAAAACCGATTTTGGACAGATCCTGGAAAATGATGTCAGGGTCAAGGATACGCATGACCAGCTTCTCACCAAAGGCGACCGGTATGGTCGAAACCCTGATCTCGGCATCCTTGTTGTCATGGCTCACCTTGATGCGGCCGTCCTGGGGCCGCCTTTTCTCGGCAATATCAAGGCGAGACAGTGTCTTGACCCTGGAAACGAGGGCCGGATGCACCACCTTGGGCAGATTGTAAATGGTATGCAGCACTCCGTCAATCCGCAGCCGAACCATGCTCGTCTTGCGCTTCGGTTCGATATGGATATCACTTGCCCGTTGATCAAAGGCATAGTTGAAAAGGTGGTCAACAGCACTTTTTATATGCTGATCCGAGGAGGTTATCTCCTTGGCCGTGGATATCTGGACATACTGCTCCAGGTTTCCGAGATCGACCACCGGACCGGCAATGTGCGTTTCCGCTGCACTAATGGATGTCTGAAAACCGAAAAATTCCGCCAGCATCCTACCGATATCTGACTTTGTGCTGAGATAGGGCTTTATCTTTATCTGGTTGGCGCGCTCTATTTCTTCCAGCGCATAGCGTGTTGCAGGCTCATAGATAGCAACTTCGTAGACTCCGTTCTTGATGTCAAAGGGCAGCAGCAGATGCTTGAGGGCAAACGACTTGGGAATGGTCTTGGTGACAAGATCAAGATCAAGCTCGAGCGGGTCAAGTTTTTTAAAGGGCAAATTCTGGTCTTTTGCCACTGCCTGCATTATGATTTCCTCTGAGAGCCCCTGCTTTTTTTTCCCGGGAATTTCAAACTGCAGGGAGACTATGATATCCACCACATCCGGCTGGTTCAGGTGTGATTTTCTGCGGTCATCGGTCCTGCGGCCGCCAAGTTTTCGCAGCAGAAGCTGACGCTGCGGCTCTTTTTTCATTGCGAAGATACTCACCTGCTCCGGTGTAAGCAGGCTGTTCCTGGTCAGCAGATCAAGCAGATATTTTTCGTCATCCAGAAAGTTCATAATTCTCTTTGACAGTGATAATGGTCTGGTTAAAACAATCAAGCCGCCGCATTCTTCCTGCGGCGGCTTGACCGGGATGCGAGTGCATCTCCATACAGAAGTGTCTCCCCGGCAAGCTGCTGTGAAGATAGTACATAGAACTAATGATTACAAGCTCTCTTCACTGCCGGAGATTTTTCTACTTGAGCCAACTCAAGCTTTTTATTCCAATTATTTCTGGTAGGCCACCTTTCCTTACTCAACATCCCGCCATTTGATTCTGCCGCTCTTGATAGTCTTGTTCGGCAGGTTCGGCTGCGGGATCTCGACAATCTGCCCCACACTGGTCTGGATAAAGGCCTTGCCGCCTTTCCCCTTGCCAACATGAATATTGGGCGTGGTTGAAAGACCCTTGCCAAGATACATCCTCTCAGGGTTCTCTTTTCGTGGTCTATCGGTCACGTTAACAGTACCAAATACGTCCTCTGTCCATGCAGTGCCTGTGCGGTAATAGATACCGTATAGATAGCCTAAGCCCTCGGACAGGCAGGGATCTGCATAAGGGGTATAAGTAGTATAAGAAAGCAAACCACCCAACAGCGTTGCCTGGCCAAGGTTTCGCTCCCTGTTATCTGGAATATCCCTGTACCAGCCGTCTGTACCCACCGTTCCCACGCCGCACCTGAAAGAGGTCCCGGAAATAGTATTAATCAGATCCCTGAAGGCACGCGTACCGGCATAGGGTATAGTCGCTGTTGGAAGAACTGTTTCGGGCAGACACGATGTATCGTTATATTCATATATATCATCTGTCGGATCCAAAGGAGTTCCGTTGTCACTCACAAAAGTGCCCGTATCGCCGTTACAGATCAGGGTATCAGACTCGTACTGCGAAGTCGTTGCCAGAACCCTGATGTCGCCAACAGGCAGCAGCCCCAGTCCACCACGGGCAATGGGACTTGGATCGGTTATAACTGTTTTCGGAACTGTGGTTAAATCTACACCCGTTATCCTCGCCGGCTCGTAAAGAATGGGATCCTGCACAAAGGGTGGATCAACATTTACTACTTCGGCCCAGCTGAGTGATTTACAGTCGCTATAATCAATCGGCTCCCTGATGCCGTAAAATGTCTGTGTCGCATTGCTGCTGACATCTGTCTTGTCGGCTTTGTCAAAAAATCGGCCTGTACCAAAATAGACCCAGAAGTCAGTTCCATCTGTCCCGACCGTCGCTGGTGAAGTAATCGGCTGCCCAGCATCCAGCAGGAGGGCAAGGTCCCATTCAGATGGTTGGGCGAGTCGCTGCAAACCGTTCGCGGCACATTCTTCTCGGGTTACAATCCTGTACATCTTGCCGCCCCAGCCCGTGGGCGACCAATCACCTGAGATGGTACCGAAATACACAACATCTGCGAGATACTCAGGCTCAACCTCTATATCAACGGTGATCATGTCAGAGACAAAGCTGTTCGGGTCAGGAAGTGACATGGTTCCGAATCCTGCATCTTCGTTGATCGGGTCGTCCCAGGGGGAAGCATCGGCCACTGGCGGTGCTGCTGGAATGCGCATATCTTTCTTCGGATCTGTCGCCGAATCTTTGGAAACCAGGCGCTCAAGAGGAATGATGCTGACAGAGCCATTTTGATCGCTGGTGCCGTCAAGCTCCGTTGGACCGCTGCCAATGATCAGGGACCATTTTGAAATCGCAGGGTCGTTAGAGGTGTTCCCATCACAGTTTCTGTCTTCATTGATGAGAGCCTCATCCCTTGTTTTCATGGGCACCATGGTTGATATAACCGTGGTATAGCCCAATTCAACCTCGCTGCTTACCCCGAATGCATCAACGGTCCGGGTGAATTCACCCAGCAGGGTCGGGACCCGTTCCGGATCGGTTATATCAAAAACAAAATAGGCTGAAGTAAACTCCCGGTTATCGACAGGATCCAAATCACTTGGCCGCACCTTTGCGCCGCCGAAACGCATGCCGCCCACCAGGATGGTGCCCCACCCGTTGGGATGGATGCAGCCCGGGTCATCATATCCACTCGAGGTGCAGAGTGGCTCCTCCTTAAATATCTGCACGTCAAAGATACGCGGCCGCAGGTCGACAAAGTACTTGTGCTCGGTCGGGGTCGTGCCGTAAGCCGGGTCTGTCAGGCAGCTTAAGTGGGGCAGGAGATTATAGGGAACATAGGCCCACATTTCTGCGCCAAGTTCCGGGGTATTGGTCGTGGAACCGCAATCCTGTTCTCGGCAGAATCTGGCATTAACCTCGTCATAGAACCCGCCGTTTACCGCGTGCAGCATACCGTCGTTGGCACCAAAATAGATCATGTGGCGGCGGTCCTGCCAGCGATCACTAAATTCTGCATAGGAGCTGTCGCGGTACAGCTGGTGATAATATTCAGCCGGGGAGGAAACTGATATCGGCGTTGAATGGATCACGTCACTCAACTTCCAGACAGCATATTCATCAGCATCTACCGTACCATTCCCATCATTATCAAATGCAACCAGCCTTTGCCGCATACCAGAAACATCTTCACCACGCACCCATTTAATGATGTTATTCACCCGGTCTTCGGCATCGGCCAGCAGTGGGTCCACTCCAAAATCAACCGGAACAGGCCCCCTGTTATCGGCGGGATCCACAGCCGGCAGGCTTGCAGCTGAAGTGCTTCCCAAGTCAGGCAAGCCCGGTTCAAAATCCCGCATCTCATCTGCAGCAGCAACACCGTCATTGTTCAGGTCATTCCAGGTAAAGATAAAACGCCTGTCGGGATTACCGGAGGTAGTGAAGTTGAACTTGTAATCAGTGGTGTCGACAACTGTCCTGTTGTAGTCAAGAAGCAGGTCAACATCATCCCGGTTGAACCAGTCGGTGGTGGACCACAGGTACTCAACTTCTTCAAGAGCAATTGGTGTGTTCAGGCAGGCGCCAGTGGCTGTATCAAAGAAAACAATCGCTCCGCCCACCAGGCTGCCTGGGCATGCCTTGGTGGTTTTGGCGCTGGAGCCGGAGGTATCTGTTTGGCCTACTTCATCAAAATAAGCCACAATCGGTGTGTCAAGAAAACCGTCCAAAACCCCGTCATAATTGGTATCATAGGGTTCGTCCAGTCCGCCGGTTTGACAGCCGGTTGTATCATCTTTACAGTCATCCATATAGAGGAAACCGCGACTGTCCACAAGAAAGGCGTGGACCTCTCCGGTCCATTTCACCATGATCTTCTCACCGGTAGCCGCGTCTATTCTGCCCGAATCCTTGTCCGGCCAGAAAATTGCCTGGTACAGAGCGCCCTCACCGGAACGCGAGGCGGAAATAATAGAGGCAGCGGAGCCGGATGAGACGCGGTCCAGTATGGCTGCAAAGGCTCTTTGCAGCTCAGTGCGGAATTGCACCTCACCACCGGCAGCCACGAACTTGCTGGTGGTGCCGCCGTTACTTGCAGCGGAATCCAGCAGTTCGGCCGGCTGACATTCACCGGTAAGGTCGGGAAGCTGCCGTTCCGCGCTCTCAACGATCCAGGTTCGGATATTCGAGTACTTCTCCTTGTCGGGGTTGTAACCCGCCCTATTGGTATCTTCCCACATGTTCCCCTGCCAGCCGTACCAGGCGAAGTCGTCCAGGTAGGAAGACCCATTAAATCTGCCGCAGGTGCCGGAATCGGTGTCGCCGTCGCTCGTGGCCGTAACAAAATTGACCACTTCCGGAGCGATGTCAACCGTGGAGGCACCCTCGGAGATGAGGATGACGTTGTTTGACTGGCACCAGGCCTCTATTGGGTCCGCAACAGCGGGCAGCAGGGCCGGCACCTTGGTCCAGAGCAAGTCGTCACTTTCCGGACCGGCGCAGGCAGCGCACGACATACCTGCCGTATTGGCGATGTAGGTAAGACCGCCGTGTGTCACCTTGGCGCCAACTGCATAGGCTGTTCCGTGGGTCCAGGCAGCTGCCGCTGCATCGATCTCACCCTGGGTCAGAAAGTCGCTGGGATTGAGGCGCAAGCCGGTATCCTGGCTGAAGTAACCGAGGGCAGTGTACATGCCCTCGGCCAGGGGCGTCCAGGCGGTAGCCTTGGTTTCGTTAATGGCACCGAGGAGCTGGTTGGGAGGATCGCTTTTCTCCATATAGGAAATCACCTGGGCCCCGTCCAGTTTGTTGTCGCAATCCACCAGCAGGTGTTCGTCTCCGGTGGGATCGCACTCGGTTAGCTGGCCCTGGTGATTGAAGGCCATGGCGCCGAAACGGAATTTTTTAGCGTTTAGGGACAGAATGCCGGTTGGAGCCGGATCTGTGGACGAAATACGGCCGTTCATTTTCAGCACAGGGTCGTCGAGCTGGGCTTCGACAGCCGTCTCGATGAGAATGGCCGGAGCATTGTAGAAGTCGCCTGAAACCGATCCCTCCTGGTCCGAGGGGTCGATGACCTGCGGCGTGTTGAAGTAGCCGCAGTAGTCTAACATGGCCTGAATGACACAATCATCGCTGTCAACGTAATCAGGATTAACCTCAGCCCAGCCAGCCGTGACACTAGGATCACCTTCACACTTCAGCCTGGGCAGCCATTCAGCAGTGCATTTTCCTTTTTTCGTGAGATTTCCTGAGCAGTAATACACGTAGCCACTTCTGCATATTTCTTCCGCAGGATAGGGCTCACCTCCCGGATCAGCCGGCTCCCCGTCACATGGGACAGGCTCGCATGTCTGGCCTGAGTTCCAGCAGCGCCCCACATACCCCTGTTCCGCATCAGGATCAAGGTTGATTCCGAAACAGGCATAGCCGGTGTCACCGGTCAGAATATCGTCCGGCCCGTCTCCCAGATCTGCAAGACCCGCATAGACCTTCTCGCAGCCATTCTTAATATTCGTCACATTGGCATCAGGCTCACCACTCGAACCTTTTAATTTCAACCACTCATCCACGCCATGCTTTGCCATGAACCAGCAATCCTGGGTGGACTGGTTGAAGATGGCGTTGGAGTCCGCCTCCAGGCTGGTAGGAGTATCGGCCTGTTCCAGGCAGTCGTCAATAAGTCCTTTTAAAGTACCCAGCCTGGGGCTGTCCGAAGCCATTTCCTCAAGGGCTGCCTGGCAGTCGGCCGGGATAAAACCCCGTTCTGTGACCTCGAATATCTCGATCTGGGTCAGGTCTACATAATCCCGTACCACCCAGGTAACGCCGGTATCATCTGTTGGATTGTTACCACTGGACGTGCCGCCACCGCTGGTATAATATGCCGTGCAAGTACCTACCGCCCTGCAGTTGAGGGGATACACCGCCGTACTGTGGGGAGGATACACGGTGCCATCTTTCCAGTAAGCGGGTATTGTAATGCCCAGGGAGAGGAACCTGGTGGCGCTTGGGTCTGAAGACTGAACAACACCAAATTTTTTCACGTACCGGTGGTTCAGGCAGCCGCGGCTTTCCGAGATAATATCCTGGTTGGTGCTGTCGTACTTGCCGCCGGTGAGCACCTTTTTCTGGATGTCCAGCTTGGAGGCAGTGGCCCAGTTGAGAAAGTTGCCCCGGGCAGCAAAGGCGGTGATGGCTTCAAATTCCCAGTTGTTGGGATCGGTTTTGTCTACCTGCGCCCGCATACACATGGCCCCATCAACATAATACAGCTCCGTACCATCGTCAGGGCCACAGTTAAGGGCTGCTCCCGAATCACTGATTTTTTCAAAGCGGCCATTACCTAAGTTGTACTCATACCAGGCATCTTCCAGATCATTATCTGGCGGCGGCCGGTAAGGCCGGAAATACCCTGAATAATCCTTGGTGGGATCATAAGACTCTGTTCCGCTTACATCATCCGGCCCGTCGTAGCAGATCCCTGCTGATCCCACAGCAGCCAGGTCGAGCATACTGGCCGAGTTATCAATCATGAGAAGGATATTCGGATCAATTATCTGGTCACCGAGAAAAGGAGGCATACCCGTGCCTTCCGTGCACGTTGCGCTGTGTGCTTTCTGGGCAGCAAACACTCCAAGAAAAAGAGCGAGAAATAATGCGGTAAAATGCATTCGTGATACTTTCCGTGTGCGCGCCATGGTTTGACCTCCTATGCCACCTGATTCCTGATCATTGTGCATTATTACAAAGTATCCCAATAATTTTTTCTTAATTGTAGTTGCATGTTCCACCCAGTCCCAACAGATGAATCCACTGGATGGAATGCAGCGCCTCGCTGTTATCCTTGCCGTAGCGCATTGTATATATGTCATAGATAATGCTGGCACCGCCTGCAGCTGCGCCTTTACCGAGACCTTCATAACCTGCAGCCATCTGGATGGCGCTGCCGCTTGCAAATCGTGTCTGTCCGCCTATGGAAAAACTGGTATGGGGTTCGTCCAAAACGAGCGGATAGTCACTCAGGCCTGGGTCGGTGACGCTATAGGCAATAATATTGTCATTGGTCGCCGGGTCACGGTCATCTGTTGTTCCAGGATCTCCATCATCCCTGGGGTCTCCTGGAGCATCTCTCCTCCAGAAAGCCAGATCGGTAACGATGAAATTCCCTTCTATCCTTTCCCAGCCTGCCGGCAGCGCCGGAGCATCCGTTGTGTCCCTGAACCCCAGGGGACAGGCGACATTCAGCTCCAGGAGCTCCGATACTCCCTCAAGTCCAGCTTCAGTTTCATAAAAAGTTGTGGCCTGCGTTTTCATATTGCTGGCAATTTTTATATCGGTTGTACTGATCTTGTTCAGGCCGATGCCGATGAGAAAGATCAGGATCAGGATCAAGAGCGCAACATTGATCACCGATCCTCTCTGGTTGTTTATTACTCTATTCGGCTTGCTCTTCATCTCTGACACCCCTGTACCTGATTTATGAAAAACTTAATCATGTTCCAATATGACCGTGCCCATATTCATGGTGCGTTTTTTGTCCTTGATGTCCCACTCCACGATAACATTGACTGTTTTTGTTTTATCCGGCAGGGGTTCGTCTAGCGCCACATTCCAGTACACAGTATACATGTTGTTTTTCCCAATATTTGGAACACTTCTATCCGCATCAGCACCAGTATGAGCGAGGCCGGCTATGCCGTCGCCGTCCGTGTCGTTTAAATCAACATCGTCAAAATCCAGGGCTATCAACTGTTCTATTCTGTCGCCGGCAAGAATGACAGCTTCAGACATGTTGCCGGAAAAGGTGTTGCTTTTGAGGGAGGAAATGTTGAGAGCTGTGACTCCCAGCATGCCTATCATGAAAACCGTGATGCCGAGCAGCACCTCGAGCAGGGAAAATCCCCTGGTATTCTTGCCTGTTTTTACAAAGAATTTTTTGTGCATTTTCATCATAGCCCAGCATTACGTATCTTGATCTGCTTGATAGAAACTCTTCGCCTGAAATGGTCCCCGGGCGCCTGGTAAATGAGAGATCCCTGCAGGTTCCTGTACTCTTCGGTATTAGTATAGCGCAAGTCCTCATTGGTTGTACGGACCACGATTGCAACCTGTATTGAACGGATATTACTCATGTCGCCAGAATCGTTCAGGAAGTTTCTTCCATTAGCCGGGTCATCCGGGGTTGCATCCGGGTCAAGGTCTCCACCGTCCTCATCAAGATAGACAAAGTTTAAGGCATCAACATTGGTGATAATGGTCATGTCGTCCGGGGCGTCAGGATCGCCATTGTTTTCATCTGTTTTCACCAGGTTAAAAAAGGTGGTGCCGGCAACGGGCACCAGCTTGTAGGTAAGCCACTCATTATCATCAGTCAGGCCATTGTCTCCCGGGTCGAAACCGTCCGAGGTGTCTTCATCATCGATCCCTGGGTCTGTGCCACCCAGATCCATAGTAAAGCTGACACTCGAGGGACCTGGGCCGTCCCCATTTCTATCAAGCCTATAGCCTGCGGTTTCGTCTTCCTCCTCGTTCATGCCGGCTCGTCTGAGGTCTTTTTCCAGCCAATGCATGCCGATACGCAGGTTCTGCTGCATCTCGATTATCTGTTCCTGGACGTCGACGGAATGCGAAAATGCGGTGTAGCCGCGGTATATGGCGATTACTGCAATGGCTGTCAGCAAAACGACAATCATGAGTTCCACCAACGTGAAGCCCCGCATGTTGTTCATAGTTGAGTTAGGGTTCATGGCATGCATCTTGCTTTTCTTTTCGATAAATGATTGCATCTCTATTTATAAAATTATACAATTTTAACTGTGGCCACTCCGATTAATGTTTCACAACGTATTGCAAAAGAGGAACCAGACATGCATGACAAAAAATTTTCCACAGGCTTTTCGCTTATCGAGCTCTTAATCGTTGTGGCTATTGTTTCCATTTTGGCTGCTGTTGCCGTACCGGCCTACTACAATCATATTCTCCGTACCCGCCAGGCCGATGCCTATCACAACCTGCTTGACATCAAGGCGGCCCAGGAGATGCATCTCTCCATGTACAATGCGTATGGCGGCCCTTATACTTATGCCCAGTTCATTGCCGGCAATACCCTCACCGACCTGTTGAGCTTTTCCAATTCAGATACCAAATACTATAAATATCGTATCCCCTCTGCTTCCGGAACAGCATTTACGGCGGAGGCCTTCGGCAAGTATAGAAAGCTGGCCGGCAATATTCTCAAAATCTCTGATGATAAAGAGCCCTGCATAGTTCCAGGTTCCGGCAGCCTTAAACTCTCCCTTGGCCTTGAAGACTGTTCTTGGTAAACTGCTTTCCTCCTTTTGGGTAAATTTTATTTCCAGCTCCTTTTACCTTCTGTACCACTCACCGCTCGCCCCAAGATCCGGGCGCCAGCGTTCGAGGCGTGCTCTCCCGGTACCTGTACTATCAACAACAGCAGCATAGGGATTGCCCTTAACGGTCAACGTTGTCGGATCTCCATCTTTTGGCAAATACACAATAACAGACCCTGTATCACTGCTTGTGCCATTTGAATTCATATAGATAAATTTCCCCCCGGACCCAAAGGTTATGCCGTCATCCGTGACAAGAGCCACTCCGTCCGGGGAATTATTTGGAGTTGGTCCGGTGGGGGATGAAGGCAGGGTGCCGCCAACGGGTTTGTAAAACTGGACAGCGTTGCGGAACAGCACTGTTTTAATAATTTTTTCTTCGAGGTCTGTTGCTGTTGCCCCCTCATCACTGCAATCATCATCTGCCCCTTGATTTTCGTTAAAACACATGACATAACCATGAAAGTTGCCCCCAGCAAAACAATCCGCAAAAAGGGCTGTCGTTTCTTTGCTGCAAGTTTCCTCGGCAGAGTCAACGAACTGTATCAGGATATCATCATTGCGCCTGACAGCCTCGGCGCGAGCCAGGTTGAAATCACCCAGCATTTCAAAGGCTGCTGCCTTTACCTTGGCCGTAGGGTCGGCAAACATGAAAACAACACCTGTTGCCAGGATGCCGACTATAACCATGACTACCAGGACCTCAGTTAAGGTAAAGCCGTATGCATTATTCAGTATACCCAAATATGTCCTCTGAGCCTTGTTCACCCGATTCCCCTTGAACCACGAATGTTCAAAAAATTTTTCGCGGATTTTGTTTTTGTGCTTACTTCTTTCACAGCATGCACGTTTTCATTTGTGTTTTGTTTCTTGTCACAACAGCGGGCACGATAACTAACGAACAAATACTTGATTTTTCAATAATACTATTTTATCTACTCCCCCATGCATTCTGGTATATTACTAATGACAAATTTATGCAAAAAATGTGCCACAAAAAGCCCCTTTACAGGGCTATGCGGCTAAAAAGGTGAGGCTGTCGCCTTTGCATCTATTTCCAAACAATATCAAAAGGTTGACTCTATCGAAGGCATGCCGAGTCATTTTCACTAAATTACCCCGTTGTTACTATTTTTGCCACAAAAAAGCTGGACCTGTGGCAATTTGTGTCAAATTTTGTAAACACTGTTGACATATTATGTAAATTAGGGCATATTTCCAAAAATAAGCAGTAAACCTCGTTTCTTAACGTAAACAGGATTTGCGAACATGAAGAAAGATACTGATATTACAGAGGCAATGCTGAGCAAAAGGCGGATTGCCGAACTCAAGCTCCGGCTTGAACGGGTCGCCCAGTCATGGACCGTTGATGATTATACGTCCCTGGCGAAATTTTATGTCAAAATCCTTCCCAAAGTCACGGGGGCAGAACGATGCACCATTTATATTATTGAAATGGGAACCGAAAAAATCTGCTCCATCTATGGGACCGGTCTCGAAGACCGGAAGATCGAGCCCCCGCGTGACGGAAGCATTGTCGGTGAGGTTATTTCAACGGGAAAGGGGATTTTTGTCAATGACATGGAAAAACGGGAAGGGTTCCATACCAGCGTTGATGGGGAAACCGGCTACTCAACCCGCAACATGATCTGTGTTCCGATAATAAGTGCCACCACCCATGGTGTTACAGGTGCAATCCAGGTTCTTAACAAGAGGCTGCATGGATCTTTCACCAAGGAGGACCTTGCCCAGTTGGAAGAAGTGGCTGCCTACCTCTCCCTGTCCATTGAAAACATAATCATAAACCAGGAAATCCTGAGGATATCCGATCAGATGAACCGGGAATACGAGCGCTTTGATAAGGATTTCTCCTTTGATGCGCTCTTTGTCGCTGAGAGCGAGGCCATGCGCGAAGTGCTTGACCTCGCCAAACTGGTGAGCAAAACTCCGGTGAATGTATTGCTGCAGGGAGAAAACGGTTCGGGTAAGGAGCTTATCGCCCGTATGGTCCATGAGGCCAGCGACAGGCGGGACAAGCCTTTCGTGGCGGTGAACTGCGCCTCTATTCCTGAACACTTGATGGAAAGCGAATTTTTCGGATACGAAAAGGGCGCTTTCACCGGAGCTGATCATAGCAGGAAAGGTCGCTTTGAAGAGGCGACCGGCGGCACCCTGCTGCTTGACGAAATTGCCGACATGCCTCTTACCATCCAGCCCAAGTTTCTGCGGGCCATACAGGAGGGAGAGGGAAGCCGTTTAGGCAGCAACAAAATTATAAAGTATGATTTCAGGATCATCAGTGCCACCAACAAGGACTTGCGCAAGGAGCTTGAAGAGGGCCGCTTCCGCGAAGATCTTTTTTTCCGGCTCTTCTCGGTTGAAATCCATCTGCCGCCCCTGCATGAAAGAAAAGAGGACATTGTGCCCCTGGCCCTCGCCTTTCTGGAGGAGGTTAGCCGGCGGTTCAACAAAAAAGTTGCCGGTTTCACCCCGGATCTTCTAAACCTGTTCGAGGATTACCAATGGCCTGGCAATGTTCGCCAATTGCGCAGCGAGGTGGAGCGACTTGTAGCCCTCACTCCTGAAGGGACCGTGATCGGTCCTGAAAAGTGTTCGCGAGAGCTCCTCGCGGCCTCTCCGGTCTCAGGCAGGCGGGATGAAATTGTCAACAGCCTCTCTATCCCTGACCAGGTAAAATCCCTGGAAATCAAACTCATTAAAAAAGCTTTGGCCGAGAGCAACGGCAACAGGGTCAAGGCAGCTGACGCCCTGGGAATAACCAGGCAGGGGTTACACAAGAAGATGAAGCGATATCAAATTGATACGGCCTCATGAAAGCAGAAAAAAAAATATTTGCCAACCAGATACAAGAGGGGCAGGCCGTGGAAGACCTTTTTATGGTCAAGAATATGAGCCGGGCCGAGACCCGCTCCGGCAAGCCCTATCTTATCATGACTCTTATGGACCGTTCCGGTGAGGTTGCAGGCCGGCTCTGGGAAAATGCCGATACGCTGATTGGTGTGTGCGAACCTGGAAGCCTGCTCAAGATCACGGGGCAGGCCCAGGCCTATAGGGGCAGTCTGCAGCTCAAGATAGATTCTGTTCTCCCGGTAGAGATTCAGGAAGCTGACGAAACACTTTTCCTGCAGACGACCCCGAAAAATATTGCGGATATGATCGCGGGAATAAATTCTTTGGCTGTAAGTGTCAAGGAATCTTTTTACCGCAAACTTCTGCTCAAATTTTTTAGCGCTGATCCATTTCTTGCCGATTTCCAGAAAGCACCAGCGGCAAAATCCATGCATCACGCATACCTGGGCGGCCTCCTGGAACATACCCTGGCCGTAGCGCAATTGGCTGAAATGCTTGCTGGCTTTTATCGGTTACTTGACCGGGACCTGCTTGTAACCGGGGCCTTGCTGCATGATATCGGCAAGACAAAAGAGCTTTCCTATGATACGTTCCCGTTTGACTACACCGACAAGGGGCGATTGGTAGGACACCTTGTGCTTGGTGTTGAAATGATCCAGGACGTGGTCAACACCATAAAAAATTTTCCTGAAGATCTGGCAACCAGGCTGCAGCACCTTGTGCTCAGCCATCATGGCCGCTACGAGTTTGGTTCGCCTTGCCTGCCCATGCTGAGTGAAGCCTTTGTCCTGAACTTTCTTGATGATATGGATGCAAAGCTCAACTTTCTTGGCCGCCTTGAAGAGCGGGCTCCTGAGCCCGGGTACCAATGGACCGACTTCCAGCGCACCCTTGAACGCTTTCTCTATGTCAGGGGACGACCCTCTGTCGCGACAGAGACCGGCATGGCTGTGCAGGAAGATGCTGAGCTCAACCCTCAAAAACAAAACTCAAAACAGCAGCAACTGTTCTAGAAGGATGGAGCCATCAGGACTACAATTTAAGCTTCTCCTTGGCCACCAAAAGGCCAAATCCCTTCTGCTTGAGGCTGCAGCCAATAACAAACTGGGCCATGCCTATCTTTTCAGGGGGCCGGACGGTGTTGGCAAAAAACGAGCCGCCCTGACCCTGGCTGCAGCACTAAACTGTAAAAAACCGATGGGGCATGATGCCTGCGGCCTCTGCTCCTCCTGCAGGAAATACGGATCCTTCAATCACCCCGACCTGCTCCTCATTTCTCCTGATGGGGCGGCCATCAAGATAGGCCAGGTCAGGGAGCTCAAGCACCAGCTTGCCTTCCCTCCGCTTGAGGCAAAAACCAGGGTCATTATCCTGGAGGATGTTCACAGCATGCGAAGGGAAGCGGCAAACAGCCTTTTGAAAACGCTGGAAGAACCTGCACCGGACAACCTCCTGATATTGACTGCAGACCAGGCAGGTGACATTCTTCCCACCATCCTCTCCCGCTGCCAGCTCATCCCCTTTGGCCCTCTTGACCATACCGATATGGCCCGGGTACTCATGCGGGAAAATGAGATGGCTGAATCCCAGGCCCTTGCCCTGGCAGCGGTGGCTGAAGGGAGCCTGGGCAGGGTAAGGCTGCTCCTCGGAGAAAACCTGCTTTCATTGCGGCAAGAACTGGTGGAACACCTGCTGTTTTCAAAAAACAACCCGGCGGAAACCATTCCCCAGGTTTTGCTCTTGAGTGATAAATGTGTTGTCCTCAAGGAAAACATACATGAACTTTTAGCTCTCCTGCGACTCTGGTACCGTGATCTTGTCCTTATTGCTGCCGGCGTTCCTGAAACATCAACCGTCAACAAGGATCTTGCTTCCTTCCTGGAAGCAGCAAAAGTGCGCTGGAGCATACCACAACTTCATGACCGCCTCCGGCGCCTTGACCGGGCTGAACGACAGTTATTGCGCAATTGCAGCCGCACTTTGGTTCTTGAAACCCTTTTATTTGATCTTATTTAGTATTATAATAAAATGTTATTTACTGCATACAGACCAACGGTATGCTTACTAATTATCGCAAACCTATATAATGAACCAGCAAGCAGAAAACAGCAGCCAGGCAGAAGCAGAGGAGCGGTCGCCGAAAGAACGTTCTTTCGGCCATTTCAAAGTCCAATTTCGCCCGAAAGAACAGGTCTTCTCTTCCATAACCCGACTTCAAGGGCTTCAGAAGAACGATGTGGTCATGGTCCAGACGGATCATGGACTGGAGCCTGCCCGTGTGCTTTCGGGCATTTCCGAGTGGCCAGCAGAAGAACCCGCCGGGCAAACCGGGCCTCAGCTGACCATTGTCAGGCGCGGAACCCGGGACGAGGCAGCCAAATTTGAGAAACTGGGGGAAATGGAACATAACGCGTTCAGACTTTGTACCGAATTGATAGAGAAACAGAACCTGCCGATGAACCTGGTAAAGGTTGAGCGGTTTTTCAACGGTGGTAAAATTATATTCTATTTTACGGCTGAAAACAGGGTGGATTTCCGTGAGCTGGTAAAGAGCCTGGTGCAGGAATTTCGCACCAGGGTGGAAATGCGCCAGATCGGGGTGCGCCACGAGACGAAGATGCTAGGCGGTCTTGGCTGCTGCGGACGCGAACTCTGCTGCTCCTCTTTCATTCAGAACTTTGAATCCGTTTCCATCAAAATGGCAAAAGAGCAGAACCTGCCCCTCAATCCGGCCAAGATATCCGGAGCCTGCAACAGGCTTCTCTGCTGTCTGAACTATGAATACAAGACATATAAGTCCATCCGCAAGGGGATGCCCAAAATCGGCAGGAAGATAACCTATAATGACCGGGTCTACAAGGTCCTCCAGCATAACGTTCTGCGGGAAGAAATAACGGTTGCTTATGATGATGGCGAAGAGCTGACCCTCAGCAGAGATGAATGGCTTGCAGCTGCCCATCCTGCATTAAAAGACAAATGAGCCTCTATATCACTACACCCATATATTATGTTAATGCCCAGCCGCACCTGGGTCATGCGTATACTACCATAGTCGCCGACACTTATAGCCGCTTCAAAAGACTCTGCAAGGAAGATGTGCGCTTTCAGACCGGCACTGACGAGCACGGTGACAAGATCGTTGAGGCCGCGCAGGCCGCGGGTATACCACCCCAGGAATATGCCAACCGCATCAGCATCCTGTTCCGGGATGCCTGGCCGCCCCTTTCCATCAAGCCGGACACCTTTATCCGCACCACCGAAGAACGCCATGTGCAGACGGTGCAGAAAATATTACAATTGGTCCATGACCGGGGCGACATCTACCAGGGAAGCTACTCCGGGCTATACTGCCGCGGGTGTGAACGGTTCTTGACGGAAAAGGAACTGGTGGGTGGTAATTGTCCGGACCACCAGACTGCTCCGGTGCCGATTTCTGAAAGCAACTATTTTTTCCGCATGAGCAAATATCAGGACTGGCTCATTGATCATATTAAAAACAACCCCGACTTCATTACCCCGGAACGTTATAAAAACGAGGTGCTCTCTTTTTTGAGGGAACCGCTTGAGGACCTCTGCATATCCCGGCCTAAAAGCCGCCTTACCTGGGGGATTTCACTGCCGTTCGACAATGATTTCGTCACCTATGTCTGGTTTGACGCCCTTATCAACTATCTTACAGGCATAGGCTATCCTGACGGCAAGGAGTTCAGCCATTACTGGAAGGTGGCTGAGCATATCATCGCCAAGGATATCCTGAAACCGCACGCCATCTATTGGCCTACCATGCTCAAGGCCATCGGCCTTCCCCCGTTTAAACACCTGCATGTCCATGGTTACTGGAATATTAATGAAGCCAAGATGTCCAAAAGCATTGGCAATGTCGTGCGGCCAGAAACCCTGTGCCGGGATTTCGGGGTTGACACTGTCCGTTACTTTCTCATGCGCGAGATGTCGTTCGGCCTCGACGCATCATTCAGCGATGAAAGCATCGTCTCCCGGCAGAATTCAGACCTGGCTAACGACCTGGGAAATCTTTTCAGCCGCTCACTTACCATGATCGACAAGTTTGCCAATGGCACAGTCCCCGCACCTGGAGACCCGGAACCTGAAGACAGGGAGCTGGCAGAGGCAGCCGCAGGCATGCTTGTCGAATACACCGGCCACATGAATACCTTCGCATTTAGTCGTGCCCTGCAGGAAGTATGGGCTGTGATAAGCCAGGCAAACAAGTATATAGTAACAAATGAGCCATGGGCCCTTGCAAAGGACCCATCGAAAGCTGCCCGGCTCAACACTGTCCTTTACAATCTTGCAGAAACGCTGAGGCTCGTCGCCCTGGTATTGAGCCCGGTCATGCCGGAAACAAGTATGAAGATGGCTGCAGCACTCGGTATTGGAGCGGATGCTGCCAAAAAGCAGAATCTTATTGACCATGGTGCCTGGGGAGGAACGGTTCCCGGCGCCAGTGTAAACCTTGGTCACTCGTTGTTTCCAAGGATTGACAAAAAAAAGAAGGCAACAGGGCCTCCTGGAGAACCGGCAGGGCAAGACAAAACTCTAAAGGAGAAGAAAGGGGCTGAGGCCGCTCTTGGCCTTGTGAGCTTTGATGATTTCAAGAAGCTGGATCTGCGGGTTGCAAAAATCACGGCTGCAGAAAAGGTAAACAAGTCTGAGAGACTGCTGAAGCTTACCGTCATGGCGCCCGAGGAAAGGACTGTTGTCGCCGGCATAGCCGAATATTACACGCCGGAAGAGTTGATCGGCCGCCAGGTCATCATGGTTGCCAACCTGAAACCCGCAAAGCTGATGGGTGTGACCTCCCATGGTATGATCCTTGCAGCAAGAAACGAACAAGGCAAGCTGACCCTTTCCGCCCTTGCAGAAAGCATGGCACCAGGAAGCAAGGTCTCATAACCCTACCGTAAAAGAGGAGTAAGACGAAATGTTTATGATCAGCAATTTTTTGCTTGCCTTGGCTAAGCTGGTGGAAATTTTACTGGGAGCCTATATGTGGATAGTCATAGGCCGAGCCATACTGTCCTGGGTGAATCCTGACCCCTATAATCCCATTGTCCGCTTTCTGCATGATGTGACAGAGCCTGTCCTGGCCCGCATCAGGCGACTTGTTCCTGCCTTTGCCGGCGGCATCGATTTTTCCCCCATGCTTCTTATACTTGCTATCTATTTTTTAATGAGCTTTCTGGTGCCCACCCTGAAGCACATGGCAGCAGCATTAGGATAATCTACGGAGAAGGAAAAAATGGAAATCACACCGCAGGACATTATTGATAGGGAATTCCGGGTAAAATTCCGCGGTTTTGACATCGCCGAAGTTGACGCCTTTCTCGAAGAAGTGGCGGAAAACTTTTTCAAGCTAACGGAAGAAAACACCCTTCTCCACGAAAAGATTTTAGCCCTAAGGAGAGACATGGAGGCAGCGGGAACTTCTCCCGCGGCTCCTGTTGAGCTTCCTCCTGAACTTGGCCTTCTCCTGGAAGATCTCAAGCAGGATACCGAAGCTATTGGCGCAGAACTTGCAAGTCTGAAGCAGGATCGCCAGAGCCTAGATTCTCTCAAAAACAATCTGGAAAAAATTATTGTTTCCCTGCAGGAATCGAGCGTAATGGCGCCTGCGGGGCAGGTCGGGCTTTCTGTTGATCTTGCCGACACCCTGGAAGAGATCAAAAAAAGCTCTATCTCCTTAAGTGCTGAGCTTGCTGCGCTTAAAGAGGATCGCCAGACTTTTGATTCTCTCAAGAATAACCTCGAGGGCGCCCTTGCGGCAGCCCAGCAGACTTTACCCACATTGGCTTCCCAGGGCCAGTTTGAAGTTCCTGCCGAGCTGGGCAAAACCCTGGAGGACTTCAAAAAGGGCAGCGAAGCTATCGGTGCAGAACTGGTTGCCCTGAAGCAGGAAGTTGCCGCTCTTTCCGGCATGCGGACAGAGATAAAAGGCGAGCTGCAGGAGATGCTCTCCGCCCATTTTGCCACGCTGGAGGCAAAACTTTCCGCGGCAGGAGATACGGTTTTCCATCCTGGAGCGGAAACTAAAGCCGCTGCCGGGAAAACTGAAAAGCTCGTTGCAGCCAGGATCATAGAACTGCCTGAAGATATTGAGGAAGATACCAGGGTCCCTGCATACGAAGAACAGGAGGATGCTGACACTGAAGGCGGTCTGGATTTTCTGAACGAAGATCACATCCTAGATGTTGATAAGCTCAGGGGCATGTTCCAGTCTGTTCTGGAGGATTCTATCACTGATGTACATGACAGTCGTGGCAGTGATGACTCCAGCGCCGACCTTTTATTTTTTGAAGACGATTTCATGGAAGATCAACACGAGCCCCAGGTTACATTTTCCCTGGACGAAAACAAAAGCGACAAACAACCAAAAGCCAAAAAAGACTGACCCGGTCCTGGCTGCATACTGTTACCATGGACTGTATTGCAAAGATGAAGAGTAACGACCTCGCCCTCTCTGTTTATGTGCAGCCGCGCGCCTCAAACAACAGGATTATCGGATTGCACGGCAAGGCTATCAAAGTCTGCGTTACCGCGCCACCGCTTGACGATAAGGCCAATACCGCTGTTATCCATTTATTTGCCGACCTGTTTGGTGTGCCAAAATCGGCTGTTTCCATAAAAAGCGGGAGGCAGGCCCGCAACAAAAAAGTTTTAATTAACAATCTTGCCCTGGAAGAGGCTGAAGAAATACTTGCCAGGGCATTACCCAAAACATGACCAGGTGCACTATGAAAAAATTATTGCGACTATTCTGTCTTATACTGCTCCTCGTGCCTGCCATCTCCTATGGCGAGTGCATTGAGGGGGACTGTACTAACGGTTTCGGGATTTATGTTTTCCCGGAAGGCGGCCAATATTCCGGGAAGTTCACCGAAGGGGAATTTGCCGGCATGGGTACCCATCTTTATGCAGATGGCGGCCGCTATGAAGGATTTTTTGCCGACAGCGCTCCCCACGGCACTGGAACATTAACCTATGCTGACGGCAGCATATACAGCGGGCAATTCGAGCATGGCATCATCGCGGGCCCGGGCGCCATGACATTCACAAATGGCAGCAGGTACAAAGGCCAGTTTTTATCCGGTGTCTTTCATGGCAAGGGAGTTTATATCTATCCTGATGGCAGCAGATATACCGGGGAGTTTAAAAATGGGCTGTTTCACGGCAAGGGCACCATCCTTTCCGACGGCCAGGAGTACATTGGCGAGTTCAGGGAGGGGGAGAATTATGGCCTGGGTACCATGACCTATTATGACAAATCCAAGGAAATTGGGGAATGGCGGGACGGCACTTTCGTGGTCAAACAAAAGATAAAGGCCCCAAAGACCGGTGCCAGGACAACTGTGGAAGGAGAGGCTTTTCCCCAGGATTTATGGAATGCGGAGCAGGAAAATTCTTTTAAACTAGAGGACTTCCCCTCTGAATAGGAAGGGGAAGATCCCTTTGCCCAGGACAGCCTCACGAAAGAAAACGTACCGGCAGCGCAGTAATCCTTTCCTTGAAAAGGAAGTTTTCATACCAGGGCGGCCATGACCCGGTTTGCCAGCAGCAGTCCCCTTTTGGTCAGGCGCAGCCTGTTATGGACCTCTTCCAGCAGCCCATCTCTGATCAGCGACAGTAGTATCGTCCCGTAATATTTTGCCGGTGTGATCCCGAACCGCTCCTGAAGCCCCGCGATAGAAACCCCGGAGATCATGCGCAAACCCATTACGACCGTTTCCCGGAAGCGAGCGGACAGGGGAAGCATTTCCGCCTCCCGGAACGGCTGGATACCTTGATCCATGGTATCTATAAAACGGGCAGGATCCTCCTCGTTTTTAATCCGCACCCCTGAAAAACAGGATACAGCACCGCTGCCAAGACCGATATAGCTACCATTCTCCCAGTAGTTGACATTATGGATGCACTGGAAACCCTTCCGGGCGTAATTTGATATCTCATACTGTTCATATCCCTGTGCAGAAAGAAACACCTGGGCGCGTTCAAACATTGACAGGAGCATCTCCTCATCGGGGAGGGCAAGCTTTCCCTGTCTCTTCATTTCGGCAAAGGGTGTGCCCTGTTCAACGGTCAGTTCATAAATCGAAAGATGCTCGGGTTCCAATGCTGCGGCCCTGTCCAGAGAATTCTGCCATGTTGCAATATCCTGGCCGGGCAGGCCATACATCAGGTCCAGACTGATATTTGCAAATCCGGCCTCCCGTCCACTTTCTGCTGCCTTTATCCCATCCTGGGCTGAGTGGTTCCTGCCGATTGTCTGCAGCATGTCATCTGAAAAAGACTGGACACCCAAGCTCAGCCGGTTGATCCCGGCCCGCCTGAGCCTTTGCAACATCTCCGGGTTGACCGTATTGGGGTTGGCCTCAAGGGTTACCTCTGGGTTTTTCACGCTTCGCGCTGTAAAGTTGAAGGCTCCAAGACAGGTTTCAATAAAGACGGCAAGCCCTGGAATGTCAACGTTGGGGGGGGTGCCGCCGCCTATATAGAGGGAATGGAACGTTCTGGCCCTGGCCCAGGGATGCGCTGCCATTTCCCGGGCTTGCCTGCTGAGGGCCGCCATATAGGCTTTTTTTACCCTTACATCCACGTTTTGAAATGACACAAACGAACAGTAGGGGCATTTAGACCGGCAGAAGGGGATATGGACATAAATCCCGGCAGGTCCCTCTGCTGTTTCCGGACCCGGTAACTGTCCTGTTGTGTCAGGCTGGGAAACGGGCATACTTACTGGTCCAGCATGCGGCTGCACTCCCGGCCAATTTTAGCCATTACCCCATGATCGGCAAAACTGTATGCTGTGTCAGCATGGCCGATAATCAGATGGTCCAGCAGCCTGATATTCATGAAGGAGCATGCCAGGTAGAGTGTCCTGGTGAGCTGGTAGTCCTGCTGCGAGGGCTCGAGGTTACCTGACGGATGATTATGGGCAACCACCAGTGCAGCGGCATTAAGTTCCAGGGCAAGCTTTACCAGCTCCCGGGGATAGATGGTATTGGAGGAAACGGTGCCGTGGGCCACTACCTGCGTATCAACTATGGCATGGGACGAGTCCAGAAAAATGACCGTAAATACCTCATGCCGCAAATCCCTCATGGAATGGATAAGATAGTCGGTAACCTGCCTTGAGGAATGCAGATACCGCTTCTCTTTCAGCCTGTGCTTCAGGTAGCGCCTGGCAACACCATGCAGAAAATGGATGGCAAAGCTGTTGTTGGGACCGATTCCCTTTACTTTCTGAAGTTCAAAGGAAGGCGCCTCCAGCACCTGGGGCAGTGAGCCGAAATGGTGCAGCAGGGCCCTTGCCTGCTCCTTGCAGTCTTTGCGCGGCGTGCCGAGAATGAGCAGGAGTTCCAGCACCTCGGAATCGGTGAGTGCATCGATGGAGTGCTCCAGGAATTTATCCTTCAATCGCTGCCTGTGACCGACCCCCTTATTCTGCCAGTCCTTCTTCTTCACCTCGCTTTCCTTTGTTTTCAAATCTTTTCTTTTTCGGATAAAATAAAGTTTTATACCTTAAATATGTATTACTATTCTTGTCATTCTACGCTGCCGAGCACGACAGAAACGAGAGAAACAGGAGAAACAGGAGCTTGAAAACTATCCCTTCCCAAGCTCCTGTGAAAATAACTTGTTGGCCAGTTTGGGATTGGCTCTTCCCTTTGTCTTTTGCATGAGCTGTCCGACAAAATATCCCATGAGTTTTGTCTTCCCGGCCCGAAAGTCGGCGGCCTGCTCCGGGTTTGTCTGGATAATTTCCCTGACAATGCTGAGCAGCTCGCTTTCATTGCTCACCTGGACAAGGTTTTTTTCCTTCACCAGCGTTGCAGCATCCTTTCCGGTTGCCATCATATCCATGAAAACCGACTTGGCGATCTTGCCGCTTATGGTCCCCTTGTCAATCATAGCGAGGAGACTTCCCAGGTTTTCCGGAGAGATCGGACACCCTTCAATATCAATTCCTTCTTCTCCTTTCAGTTCACGCATAAGCTCGGTCATCATCCAGTTGCTGAGCTTTTTTGCCTGGGGATAGACCTTCAGCGCCACCTCGAAATAATCTGCAAGGTCCTTGGAGGATGTCAGCACCTCGGCATCATATTCCGGCAGCCCCAGGTCGGCAACAAAGCGCTCCTTGCGCTCAAGCGGCAGCTCCGGAAGGGTTTTCCTTGTTGCCTCAATCCAGCCTTCATCAATAACGACTGGAATAAGGTCAGGGTCCGGGAAGTACCGGTAATCATGGGCTTCTTCCTTGCCCCGCATGGAGTTTGTGATATTTCTTTCCGCATCCCACAGGAGGGTTTCCTGCAGCACCTTTCCGCCGTCGAGCAGAATATCGCGCTGCCGCCGTATTTCATACTCCAGTGCCCGCTGCACATTCCGGAAGGAATTCATGTTTTTCAGCTCCGTCCGGGTGCCGAACTTCCTCTGGTCAATAGGCCGCAGCGATATATTGGCATCACAGCGGAAACTCCCTTCCTGCATGTTGCCGTCGCAGATGTCGAGGTACCTGAGGATGGCGTGCAGTTTTTTAAGATATGCCGTGGCCTCTTCCGGGGAACGGATATCCGGCTCGCTTACTATCTCAATGAGCGGCACGCCCGTTCTGTTTAAATCCACATAACTTAGGGGTTCCCGCTCATCATGTACCAACTTGCCAGCATCTTCCTCCATGTGGATGCGAGTTATGCCTATTCTTTTTTTCTTCCCATCGGTTTCGATTTCGAGCCAGCCGTGTTCGGCAATCGGCAGTTCGAACTGGGATATCTGGTAGCCTTTCGGGAGGTCAGGATAAAAATAGTTCTTGCGCGCAAACCGGTTCGGAGAGGTTATGGTGCAGTGGGTTGCCAGCGCCATTCTCATCGTATATTCGACAACCTTTTTATTCAGAACCGGCAAAACCCCGGGCATGCCGAGACAGACCTGGCAGGTATTGGTGTTGGGCGGTGCGCCAAAGGCGGTTGAGCAGCCGCAGAATATCTTGCTTTTTGTTTTAAGCTGGGCATGAACTTCAAGCCCGATCACTGGTTCAAAATCCATCGTTTACTCCATCAGTTCTCTGCAGCCCTGGCAATCCAGGTCTTAAGCCTGGCTCTTTCCTGCGGCCAATCGGCGCTTATTCTTGTTTGCAAAAACAACCTGAACAGCTGATCCACGGTGTGCATGATCTCTTCGGACATGCCGATTCTTTCCAGGACCTTTGCTTCCCAGGCTACCGGGTCAGAAGATTCGTCCCCGGATGATACTGTCTTGGGCAGGCTGACATTCCGGTATTCAAAGAGTGTAGCGGTAAGGGTCAGGCGCCACTCATAGTCACCCCTGGCCAGGTACATGCGGGCCTGCTCAAGCTTCTTTCCCATGAGCAGCCCGGTCCGGGCCTCCTGCAGTTCTGTCTGCAGGCCTTTGCAGATCAACTTCTCCAGGGACTCTCCTGCCCCGGACTCAAGCAGCATGTGCTTTTCAAAAACGACCTGAATGTCACCGATGCCGGGCAGCATAATTGCCCCGCCTCGCTCCTCGCTTTTATACCAGAGCCAGGTGAGAAACTCCTGGCCCAGGAACTTTTTCCCCGAAATTATATCTACAAGATCCATCTGATAAATATCCTTTGGCATTGTCATGCCTGTCCATCTCTGCAATGAGCCGTGTTTTGTGCCCTAGACAAAGATATCAGGCTGCAGCTCTTTAAGGTTCCCCTGTTCTGTTAAGTCAAGAATGTGAGCTGCAGCAAGATACGGCACCTGCAGGATGACGGTGAGCCCGAAACACTCCTTGAAAAAATCCTCCAGTATGGATTGCGCCTTGGAGCTGGTGGAAAAAAACAGCACCGTATTGTCGGCCAGGTTCCAGACCAGATCATACACCGCGGGCAGCGGCAGGGCTTTCTTGGCCAGCTGCAAACGAATGTCCTCCCTGAGCTGGAGCCGCTGGCTTCTGCTCAGGCGCGGAATCTGCTTCTCTTTCTTGAACCGCTCCTCCTCCTTCAAAGAAAACTTATTCAGCAGTGTTTTTGAGACCTTCCTTTCATCAATGCGCAGAGAAAGGATTATATAGTCACCAACCGCGTACGAGGCATGGGCAAAAGAGCTGTCGAACATATTGACGACCGCCACCCAACCGATGGAATACTCATCAAAGGTATCGTCAATATCCTGAAAGGAAAATTGTGCTATGCGCTCTGCGGCAAAATCCCAGAAATTTTCCGGAAGCTGCCCATCCACTGCGTAACGCACGAACGTTGCTGTGCGAGAAAATAGTCCCATAAATAACGCCTCCCCTGCTTTATAAATTCACCATCCGAGTAGTTTATAGTTCATGGTCTATAGCAAACCCTGTTCTACTCCTCAAGCTTTTTGGAACTCCTGCAGGACTCATTTTTACTTCATCTGAAAATTCTTTCCACTTTGCGCTCGCAAAGACTTGACATCAACGGCCTGCTATTGTATTTATCCCTCTTTCTGCGTGGGTCGTTAACTCAGTCGGTAGAGTATCTGCCTTTTAAGCAGAGAGTCGTTGGTTCGAGTCCAACACGACCCACCAACGCGTGGAATAAATTTCGTCCCCGTCGTCTAGCCAGGTCCAGGACACCGGCCTTTCACGCCGGCGACACGGGTTCAAATCCCGTCGGGGACGCCAAAGATAGAGGAGCGAGGCGCATGCCTTGCTCCTTTTCCTTTTTCAGCCCCGCGTTACTATCTTATTATCCTATACAATTCTTCGGGTGTTTTTGGTTTTCCAGGCACCAATGGTAGGCATTCTGAAACATTTTCATCCAGGGGGAAACTGTCAACTTCCTTTTCATTTCCTCGGGCAGCCAGTGTGCCTGCCATGCCAAAAAGGACCGCTCGGGATGGGGCATCATGGCAAGATGCCTTCCATCGCTTGAACAGATACCCGTTATACCTGCAGGCGACCCGTTGGGGTTAAAGGGATATTTTTCTGTGGGCCTACCTTCATCGTCAACAAATGCAAGGGAAGCGAGGCCTTCACTCTTGATCTTGGCAAAAATCGTTTCATCCGGAAACTGCAACCGTCCCTCGCCATGAGCCACATGGATCCCGAAGACCAGGTCTTCCATACCTTTAAGCATGATTGCCCTGCTGTCGAAAACTTTTACTGTTGACCACCGAGATTCGAACCGTCCAGAAATGTTCCGCACGAATCGCGGCTGGACTTCAGGTGCAATCCCCTGCCATGGTACCCAGCCCATAAGGGCAAAAAGCTGGCAGCCGTTGCAGATCCCGAGCGAAAACGTATCGGGCCGGGCATAAAATTGATCAAACATCTCCTTGAGCTTCTCATTGAATAATATGGTCGCCGCCCAACCCTTGGCACTTTCCGGCACATCGGCATAGGAAAATCCTCCCACTGCAGCCAAGCCCCTGAACCCTTCAAGGGTCACCCGCCCTTCCAGGAGATCTGTCATGCTGATATCCCAGGGTTCAAAGCCGGCAGCATAAAACGCAGAGGTCATTTCCCTGTCACTGTTGCTCCCTTCATCGCGAAGGATTGCCACTTTGGGCTTTCTCTGGCCCTCAAGGATATCCTGTGGGGTCTCCCTCGGGGTGAAAGTCAATAAATAGCCAGGACCCTTCCGATCAAATATGTTCTGCTTTTCCTCAGCAGCACAATCGGGATTCATCTGCAGTCTCTCGAGCTGGAAGCTTGTCTCCTCCCATACCTGGCGCAGCCCCTGCATGCTTTCGGAAAGCACTGTTGTTTCATTGAAGACAACCACTATCCGCTTTTCGGCGGTTGTCCGGCCAATGGCTGTGCAAGGGATGTTTTTTTCCTGAAATGCTGCCTCAACCTCCTGCCTGTTTTCAGGGGTGCATTCAAATACCAGGCCCAGCTCTTCCGAAAAAAGATGTTCTATGGCGGTGGCGTCTCCCCGCAAGTTAATATCAATACCGCAATTGCCTCCAAAGGCCATCTCGAGAAAGGTTACCACAAGACCGCCGTCGCTTCTATCGTGCCCGGCCAGAATGAGGTCCTTGCCGATAAGCTCCTGGATAACTGCAAAAACCTTTTTCACCAGGTCAGGGTTGTTCATATCAGGAGCACTATTACCGATCTGCTTCATGGTCTGGGCAAGTGCCGTTCCGCCCAGGCGGTTTTTTCCTTCTGCCAGGTCAACAAAAAACAGGATACTTTTCCCCGGCCTTTTGATATTGGGAGTGATAACCCGAGTTATGTCCTCCATCGTTGCATAGACAGAAATGACAAGCTCTCTGGGAGACTTTACCGTCTCCTCACCCACCCGCGTTGCCATCGAAAGACTGTCTTTGCCGCCATCTACAGCTATGCCAAGCGCTATCATGGCATCACGCATTGCACAGGCAGCGTCATACAGGGCAGCACCCTCGCCGGGCAGTTTCGGGGCCCACATCCAGTTCGCTGAACACTTTACCCCCTCCAGGGTATCTATCCGGGCCCAGACCAGGTTCGTCAGCGCTTCACCAACTGCCATTCGTGCTCCTGCCCTGGGATCCACCAGCATCTTTACCGGTTGTTCACCGATAGCGGTAGCCGCTCCGCTCCGTGCAAAATGGCTCTGGGCAATGACAGCCACATCGGCCACTGTAACCTGCAGGGGCCCGCAGCACTGCTGCTGGACAATTAATCCTGTAACTGACCGATCAACCTTGTTGGTAAGAAAACGTTTTGACCCAACGGATACAAGGCGCAGAACCTTGTCCAGGGCCTTTTGCACCGTTAAATCAGGCGGCAGCTCCAGGGCTTGCAGGCCTGTTTCCCGCCGCTTGTCATAAAATGTCTTCTGGGGAATGTTGCCAAGCACTTCGTGGAGCTCCAAGTCTACTGGGGTTGTTCCATCCTGCCCGTCATGTACGACAAAACGGCCATCACCTGTCACCGTGCCCAGAATTTCACAATTCACCTTTTCCCTGTTGCAGATGGCCTCAAACTGCCTGATATTTTCAGGGCGTATCAGCAGGCCATTTCTCTCCTGGTATTCAGCCACATAGATTTCCAGAACGGACATGGTGGGATCGCCAACCTTTATTTTTCTGATATCTATTCTGCCTCCCGACTTTTCAACCAGTTCTTTCAGAACATTTCCCGGGCCTCCGGCCCCCTGGTCATGGATGACATCAATGAGGGAGCCTGCACCCATTTCAACACAGGCGCGGATAACCCGGTTCATCTTCTGCTCCATTTCCGCATCACCGCGCTGTACTGCATTAAAATCAAGGTCTTCGACGTTATCTCCCTGG
>Ga0209742_10000256_pt1 | contig 29690 bp, 24 predicted proteins | sample DeeMarSeWOR38_10_FD_187462 | JGI IMG/M metagenome (GOLD analysis project Ga0209742, IMG submission 187462) | Marine sediment microbial communities from White Oak River estuary, North Carolina - WOR-3-8_10 (SPAdes) (version 2) | ecosystem: Environmental > Aquatic > Marine > Intertidal zone >... | reverse complement strand
GTCTGCGGCAGTCCGGCGCCCGCGGGCGCCGCCGCCTGGCCGGTCAGGATCGCCTTGACGAAGGCCTTCACGTCGTCGTGCAGCACCCGCTTCTTCGGTCCGGAACCTTTGACCTGGGCCAGGTCCACCCCGAGCTCGCGCGCAAGCTTGCGCACCGACGGGCTCGCGTGGGCCCGTGCAAATCCGGCCTCGTTGATCGGCGGCAGCTTGCCGGGCGCCGACGGCGCGGCCTGCCTGGCTGGCTGTGCGGATTGTTTGGCAGGCGCCGCCGGCTTCGCTTCCTGCTGCGGTGCAGGCGCTGCCGCGGTGGGTTCAGCGGCGGCCTTCGCCTGGCCGCCGGCAGCCTCGATCACGGCGATCGGCGAGTCTTTCGACACCTTGTCGCCGACGGCGACCAGCACCGAGGCTATCCTGCCGCCCACCTCGGCGGGAACGTCCATGGCCGCCTTGTCCGTTTCGAGCGTGATCAGCGGATCGTCCGCGCTGATCTCCTGCCCCTCCGAGACGTGCACCTCGATGACGTCGACATCGTTGAAATCGCCGATGTCAGGCACGACCAGCGTCCGCTCGCCGCCGGCTTCCGCGGTGGGCGACTCGGGCGGCGGCTCGGGCGTTTCCGGCACCTGCGCCGCAGCCGGAGAATCGGATTCCGGTTCCGCCGACCCGGCGGCTTCGACGCTCATCCTGCCGATGACGTCCCCGCTGTTGATGCGGTCGCCCGCCGATACCGAGAGCGACTCGATGACGCCGTCGTCCGGGGACGGCACGTCCATCGAGGCCTTGTCGGTCTCCAGGGTAACGAGTCCGTCCTCGCGCGCGACGCGGTCGCCTTCGCCGACGAGGACCTCGATGATCTCGACGTCCGAAAAATCGCCCAGGTCCGGTACGACAATATCGATGCTGTTAGCCACAGATCTCTCCCGCCGCCCGTTACAGCGTCACCGGATCCGGCCGATCCGGATCGATGCCGTATTTCCTGATCGCCTGCGACACGGTCTTGCGATCCAGCGCGCCGTCGTCAGCGAGCGCCTTCAGCGCGGCCACCGCGATATGATGCCGGTCGACCTCGAAGTGCTCGCGCAACGCCTTGCGCGCGTCGCTGCGACCGTAGCCGTCGGTGCCGAGGGACACGAACCGGCCCGGCACCCAGCGCTGGATCTGGTCGGGCACGATCTTCATGTAATCCGTGGCGGCAATGTAAGGGCCGGGGCGCTTGGCGAGGCACCGCTCGATGTAGCTCTTGCGCGGTTCCTCGTCCGGGTGCAGCTGGTTCCAGCGCTCGACCTCGAGCGCATCGCGACGCAACTCGTTGAAGCTCGTCACCGACCATACGTCGACCGGAATGCGGAAGTCCTTGGAAAGCAGTTCCGCCGCGGCGAGTACTTCGCGCAGGATCGTGCCGGAACCCATGAGCTGCGCGCGGACCTTGCCCTGGCTGCCGACGTGCAGCAGGTACATGCCCTTGAGGATGCCGTCCTCCACGCCCGCGGGCATGGCCGGGTGCGCGTAGTTCTCGTTCATGCAGGTGATGTAATAGAAGACGTTCTCCTGCTCGCCGATCATGCGGCGCAGGCCGTCCTGCACGATCACCGCCAGCTCGTAGGCGTAGGTCGGGTCATAGGCGCGGCAGTTGGGGATCGTCGATGCAGCCACGAGGCTGTGGCCGTCCTGGTGCTGCAGGCCTTCGCCCGCGAGCGTCGTGCGGCCCGCCGTCGCGCCGATCAGGAAGCCCCTCGCCTGCATGTCGCCGGCGGCCCAGGCAAAGTCGCCGATGCGCTGGAAGCCGAACATCGAGTAGTAGATGTAGAACGGCACCATCTGCACGTTGTGATTGGAGTAGGCGCTGGCCGCCGCGATCCAGGAACTCATCGCGCCGGCCTCGTTGATGCCCTCCTCCAGGATCTGGCCCGACTTGTCCTCGCGGTAGTACATGAGTTCGCCGGCATCCTCGGGCTCGTAGAGCTGGCCCTTGGACGCGTAGATGCCGATCTGGCGGAACATGCCCTCCATGCCGAAGGTGCGCGCCTCGTCGGGGACGATCGGCACGATGTGCTTGCCGATCTGCTTGTCGCGGGTAAGCGCCGTGAGCATGCGCACGAACGCCATCGTGGTTGAAATCTCGCGTTCGCCGGTGCCGTCCAGCTGCGTCTTGAACAGCTCCAGTGCCGGCACAGGCACCGCCGGTCCCTGCCTGCGCCGGGCCGGCAGGTAACCGCCCAGCGCCTTGCGGCGTTCGTGCAGGTATTCCAGTTCCTCGCTGTCGTCGGCGGGCCGGTAGAACGGCACCGCGTCGAGGTCCTTGTCGGCGATGGGGATGTTGAAGCGGTCACGGAAAGCACGCAGCGCGTCGAGATCCATCTTCTTCTGCTGGTGAGCCACGTTCTGGCCCTCGCCGGCCTGGCCGAGACCGAAGCCCTTCACGGTCTTGGCGAGGATGATCGTGGGCTGGCCCTTGTGCCGTACCGCCGCGTGGTACGCGGCGTAGATCTTGCGGTAGTCGTGGCCGCCCCGGTTCAGGCGCCAGACCTCTTCGTCCGACATGTTGGCGACCATTTCCGCCGTCTCCGGGTGCTTGCCGAAGAACTTCTCGCGCACGTAGGCGCCGTCTCGCGCTTTGTAGACCTGGTACTCGCCGTCGACGGTCTCGTCCATGAGCCGGCGCAGCTTGCCGGTGTGATCCTCCGCCAGCAGCGGATCCCAGCGCGAGCCCCAGATGACCTTGATGACGTTCCAGCCGGCCCCGCCGAAGGCCGCCTCGAGCTCCTGGATGATCTTGCCGTTACCGCGGACGGGTCCGTCGAGGCGCTGCAGGTTGCAATTGACGACGAAAACGAGATTGTCGAGGCCCTCGCGGACCGGCATCGTGATGGCGCCCATCGACTCCGGCTCATCCATCTCCCCGTCGCCGAGGAACGCCCAGACCTTGCGATCAGTGGGCTCCATCAGCTCGCGGTGCTCCATGTACCGCATGAAACGCGCCTGGTAGATCGCCATCATCGGACCGAGCCCCATGGACACGGTCGGGAACTGCCAGAAGTCCGGCATCAGCCACGGATGCGGGTACGACGACAGGCCGCCGCCGCCCACCTCGCGACGGAAGCGAGCAAGTTGCTCCTCGCTTAGCCGCCCTTCGAGGAACGCGCGGGCATAGATGCCGGGCGACGAATGCCCCTGGACGAAGATCATGTCACCGTTGTGGCCGGAGTTGCCGCCGCGCCAGAAGTGGTTGAAACCGACCTCGTACATGGTGGCGGACGATGCGTAGCTGGACAGGTGCCCGCCGTATTCGGTGCTTTCACGGTTCGCCCGCACCACCATCGCCATGGCGTTCCAGCGCAGGTAGGCCTCGATGCGGCGCTCGAGTGCGCGGTCGCCCGGGTACTCCGGCTGGCGGCCGGGCGCGATCGTGTTGACGTAGGCCGTGTTCGGCGAGTATGGCAGGTACGCCCCGGAACGGCGCGCAAAGTCGATCATCCGGTTGAGCAGGAAATGCGCCCGCTCGGGCCCGTGCTGCGTGAGAACCGAGTCGATCGATTCCAGCCACTCGTTCGTTTCTACCGAATCGATGTCGTCATACGGATTGAACTTGGTCATGAATTGTCCATTGTTGACGACCCCGACCTTACGCGTGACCGGGGCAGCCGCTGTGCGTGAATATTGCGAGGTGTCCTGCTAGGATCACCGCTCGATCGCGTCGGGCTTCGCAATAATAATTATTATCACCTGCGATGTTCCCGATTTGAGCGGTGACGGTCAAGCATTCGGCAGGGAATACAACGTATGCATCCACTCCTTCCCGATTTCAAAGAAATCCGGATTTATCAACAACCTGGACGGGTAACGGCGAAGCAGCTGGAAGCGGTGGATCAGTTACTGCTGATACTACCGAAACGAATTCCGGCAGCCCTGTGGAACCAACTGCCCGATGGCCAGGCGCTCAGGGCCGCGATGCGGCGCCGCGGCGCCGATGCGGTCCCTGCACTTTACACTCGTCTCGCCAACAGGAAATTCACACTGGTTGCCGGCGCGACGTTATCCGCCGACGCCAGCCCGTTCGCGCAGCTGACGCTGGCACGCAAACTGGTCGCAAGCGCCACCACCGAGAAAGCAGGCAGTCTCGGCATCGCCGTACTCGGATTCGACGATGACGAGGCGGCAACCATCGCCAAGAACGTGGTCGCGGCCGCGCTCGCCGGCGCATTCCGGCTGCCGGCATTCAAGAATGACACGCCGCGGGAGAAGATCCGCAACATCCGCATCGTCGGCCTGCCGGAACGGCTCGACCTCGACCGCGTCCGTGCCGAAGCCGACGGCAACAACCTTGCCCGCTGGTTGACGGCGATGCCTCCCAACAAGCTTGACGCCACAGGCTACGCGGACCTGCTGCGGGCGCTCGCGAAAGACCGCGGCTGGCAGTACAAGCGCTACTCGGTGAAAGAGCTCCGGAAAATGGGCGCCGGTGCGTTTCTTGCCGTCGCGCAGGGCAATCATGACGACAGCGCATCGATCGTGCGGCTGCGCTACCGCCCGGGCAAAGACTCCGCGAAGGCCGACCTGAGCCTGGTGGGCAAGGGCATCATCTTCGATACCGGTGGCACCAACCTCAAACCGTTCCAGGCGATGCTCGAGATGCACGGCGACATGCAGGGCAGCGCCGTGGCGCTGGGGACCCTGCTCGCGCTGTCGCAATTGCAGGTTCCACTGGCCGTCGACGCGTGGCTCGCGATTACCGAGAACCGGGCCGGACCTACGGCCTACAAGTCACAGGACCTGATCGTTGCGGCCAACGGCAAGACCATTCAGACCGTGCACACCGATGCCGAGGGCCGCATGGCGCTGGCCGACACCCTGACCTTCGCCAGTCGCGAAGCGCCCGGGCTGATCATGGACTACGCCACGCTGACCGGCTCGTGCATCAATGCCATCACCTCCCGGTATTGCGGCGTTTTCACGAACCGGCCGGACTGGCACCCGAGACTCAAGCGCACGGGCCAGCACTCGGGCGAACGTGTCTGGCCGTTCCCCGTCGGCAAGGAATTCCTCGAGGATCTCAGGAGCAGCGTCGCCGATCTGCAGCAGTGTTCGGTGAAAGGCACCGGCGACCATATCCTTGCCGGCAGTTTTCTCGGCGAATTCGTCGAACACGACGTTCCCTGGATTCACATGGATCTCTCGGCCGGTAACCACAAAGGCGGGCTCGGCCACGTACCGACCGATATCACGGGCTTCGGCGTTCGTTATACGATGAGCCTGGTCCTGGACGAGAAAATTCTCGAATCGGCAGACTGAGTGGCAATTAAGGTGACAATGGCGGACCGCTTTCGCGGCTTCCTGCCGGTGGTGGTGGACGTCGAGACCGGCGGCTTCAACGCGAAGACCGATGCACTGCTGGAGATCGCCGCGGTATTGCTGACGTTCGACGACCAGGGAAAACTGCGCCGCGACGAAACCATCCGCTACCACGTCAAGCCGTTCGACGGCGCGAACATGGATCCCGCGTCGCTGGCGGTCAACGGCATCGACCCCAATCATCCGCTGCGCCCGGCCATCGACGAGCGCGATGCCCTGCAGCGGGTGTTCCGCGAAGTGCGGCGCGCCATCCGCGAAGCAAACTGCACGCGGGCGATCCTCGTCGGCCACAACTCGGCCTTCGACCTCGCCTTCCTGAACGAAGCGATCGAGCGTTCCGCCATGAAGCGTAACCCGTTTCACCCGTTCTCGAGCTTCGACACCGCAACGCTGTGCGGCGTCGCCTTCGGCCAGACGGTGCTGTCACGCGCGGTCAAGGCCGCCGGCCTTGAGTTCGACGAGGAATCAGCGCACTCGGCAGCCTACGATGCCGAGATCACGGCTGACGTGTTCTGCGCGGTCGTCAACCGGTTTCGGCCGGTCTTCGAAGCAATCAGGGGACAGTGACCCTAATTCAGTCCCTGGCGCGACTCCGGCAGCGCGTTGACCAGAATTAGGGTCACTGCCCCCTTTAGTTCTATCAGGCGGCTGATTCCTCCAGCAGCTTCTTGAGCTCGCCGGAGTGGTACATCTCGACGACGATGTCGCTGCCGCCGATCAACTCACCCTTGACGTACAGCTGCGGGAACGTCGGCCAGTTCGAATACTCTTTCAGGCCCTGGCGGATTTCTTCGTCTTCGAAGATATTGACGAAGGCATAGGGTTTGCCGATGGCATTCAGCGCCGCGACCGCCTGCCCGGAAAATCCGCACTGCGGGAAGTCCGGCGTGCCTTTCATGTACAGCAGAATGTCGTGCGAACTCAGCTGTTCCTCGATTCTCTTATTTACGTCCACGTTACTCATCCTTCTTGGACCTCTCGTCCTCGTCAGTGTCGCGTTGCTCCGCCGGCGCCACGTCCGCGCCGAGCAACATGCTCGTGCAGCCCGACGCCGCCATCAGCGCCAAAATAATGATCAATATGCGCATATCAAGCCTGCTGCCCAGTTAGCGTTAAAATTCAGGTACTTGAAGACAGTTCCTAAAGGCCGCCTTACGTTGCGGGGGTCGAAACTCCATTCTATCCTGCTCTAAATACGAATGATTATCTTTTTGCGCGGGCAGTCTCTTATAATACCGCGGGCGCCGAGGCGCCTCTATTCAAATTCGCATCGATACCAACAACGACAAGACTCCGGGAGTAGCGATCAATGAATCCCCTGAATACCGTTGCCGGCACCATCACGGCAGGCATCGTCCTGGCAATCATTATTGCGGCTGCCACCGTCGGCGTCGCATTCAACGCGGTCAGCTTCATCGTCTGGCTACACGTGCTCGCTGGCATTACCTGGATCGGGCTGCTCTATTACTTCAATTTCGTGCAGGTCCCGGCACTGGCCGACGCCGTCGCTGACGAAGGCGGCCCGGGCGGCGCTGGCATTACGAAGTACGTTGCGCCGCGGGCGCTCTGGTGGTTCCGCTGGGGCGCGTTGCTGACCTGGCTGTCCGGTGCGGCTGCGCTCGGCCACTACCGGATTTTCGCGGACGCCTTTACCCTGGGAATGATGGGGGATGCGCTGAATGTCCAGGCGCTGATCATCGGCGTCGGCGCCTGGCTGGGCACGATCATGCTGTTCAACGTCTGGGTGCTGATCTGGCCGAACCAGAAGAAGGTACTCGGTATGGTCGAAGCCAGTGCCGACGAAATCGCCAAAGCCAAGCGCATCGCGCTGCTGGCCTCGCGTACCAATACGATGTTGTCCTTCCCGATGCTGATGAGCATGGTCGGCTACGGCCACGGCGGCTTCTTCCTCTAATTGCCGCCGTTGGTCACTCTCAGGGATGACGAGCGGCAGACCATCGGACCCACGGTCGCCGCAGCGCTCGCCGAGGATATCGGCAGCGGCGACCTGACGGCGGCACTCATCGACGCAGGCGCGGTCGTCGGCGCCACCGTCATTGCCCGCGAGCCGTTCGTCCTCGCGGGCCATCCCTGGGCGAACGAGGTCTTTCGCCAACTCGACGAGCGCGTCCTGGTCGACTGGTACATCGAGGACGGCCAGCACGCCGAAACCGACGACGTCATCTGCAAACTCGTGGGACCGGCGCGCCCCCTGCTGACCGGCGAGCGCACGGCCCTCAATTTCCTGCAGACGCTGTCGGGCACGGCGACCGTCACCGCACAGTACGTCGCTGCAGTCGCAGGCACTCGCGCCCGGGTGCTCGACACGCGCAAGACCCTGCCCGGGCTGAGGCTTGCGCAGAAATACGCCGTGCGTTGCGGCGGCGGCCACAACCACCGGGCGGGTCTCTACGACGCGATACTGATCAAGGAGAACCATGTCAAAAGCGCCGGCAGTATCAGCGAAGCATTGCGGCGCACACAGGACACCGCTGCAGACGTGCTGGTCGAAGTCGAGGTCGAGTCGCTCGGAGAACTGCGGGAGGCGCTCGACGCCGGCGCCACGCGCATCCTGCTCGACAACTTCTCGCTCGCCGACATGCGTGAAGCCGTGGCGATCAACGCCGGCTATGGGTACGCGGGAGCCGAGCTGGAGGCTTCGGGCAACGTCAGCCTGGAAACAATCCGCGAAATCGCGGCAACCGGTGTGGATTACGTTTCGACTGGCGCGATTACCAAGAACGTACGCGCCATCGACTTGTCGATGCTGTTTCGCATCGACTAGGAAGCGGGGTCAGAGCTCGCCGGGAGCGTCCGTGTACACGAGGGCGCTGCTTACGCGTTTAGGCTCGGATACGCCATAACCCTGCGCGTAGTCGACGCCCATACCCCTGAGCATCGTGATGATGTCCTCGTTCTCCGCAAATTCTGCAATGGTCTTCTTTTGAGTGAGATGCCCGATTTCATTAATCGAGCGCACCATTTCGCGGTCGATCGCATCGTGCAGCATCTCCTTGACGAAGCCACCTTCGATCTTGAGAAAGTCCACGGGCAGATGCTTCAGGTAGCCGAATGAGGACATGCCCTCGCCGAAGTCGTCGAGGGCGAACTTGCAGCCGAGTTCCTTGAGTGCGTTGATGAATCGGACCGCCTGCGAGTAGCTGGCAACGGCCGCGTGCTCCGTTATCTCGAAGCAGATCTTCGTCGCGTCGAGCCCCGACATGCGGAACTGGTCGATGACGAACGGCAGGAACTTCTCGTCGCCAAGGCTTTGCCCCGAGAGGTTGATCGAGCACAGCATGAGCCGCTCGCGTTCATCGGCTTCCGAAACCAGCCAGCGGAACGTCTGGCGGATGACCCAGCGATCGATGGCCGGCGTCAGGTTGTAGCGTTCCGCCGCGCCGATGAAAAGACCCGGCGAGATGACCCCCCCGTTCTCATCGCGCATGCGGAGCAGTATCTCGTAATGGGCGCCATCTTCATCCGTCTGCAACGGCATGATCGTCTGGCGGAATAACTCGAAGCGGTTCTCCTCGAGCGCATTGTTGATGCGTGCGGCCCACTGCATCTCGCGGCGCCGCCGCATCAGGTCGATGTCGTTTTCCTGGAAGCTGTGGATGCGATTGCGGCCCGCTTCCTTGGCAGCGGCACAGGCGCTGTCCGCCGCGCTCAGCAGTGCAGCGACATCCTCGTTGTCGGCCGTGATCGGCACCACGCCGATGCTGACACCGAGGCGGAAGGTGCGGTCGTCCCACATGAACTTGTAATCGCCGATCGCGGTGCGCAGCTCCTCGGCGGTCTTCATGGCCTCGTCGAGGTTGCAGCTCTCCAGGAGCACGCCGAATTCGTCGCCGCCGAGCCGAGCCAGCGTGTCGCGCCAGCGGATCTTCGCCTTGAGCAGGTTGCCGAGCTGGTGCAGCAACGTGTCACCGGCGCTGTGGCCGCAGGAGTCATTCACGATCTTGAACTGGTCCAGGTCGAGGTACAGCAACGCGTAGGCGGTCTCGCGCGCCTTGGCGCTCTTCAACGCACGCTCGAGACGGCTCTCGAACTCGCGCCGGTTGACGAGACCGGTAAGGATGTCGTGGCTCGCGTGGTAGCTGAGACGGCGGTTCAGCTCGCGCGACTCGCTGACATCGTGGAACACGAGCACGCCGCCCGTAACGATGCCCTTGCCGTCGCGGATCGGTGAGGCTGTACTCTCTATATAGAGCTCGTTGCCGTCGCGGCGGATCAGCAGCGTGGGACGCACGGATTTTATCGCCCTGTCGCGCCGGATCGACACCGCGAGGGGATTCTCGAGGGGTTCGCAGGTCTCCTCGTGGAAACCGCGGAATATTTCGTCGATGGGGCGCCCGCTGGCGTCATCGACCTTCCAGCCGGTGAGGTCCTCGGCAACGGGATTGATGTACTCGACGTTGCCTTTGGCGTCCGTCGTGATCACGCCGTCTCCGATCGACTGCAGCGTGATCTGTGCGCTCTCTTTTTGCCTGAACAGCGCCTCTTCGTAGAGCTTGCGTTCCGTGATGTCCACCTCGGCACCGAGCAGGCGCAACAGGCGGCCATTCCTGTCCAGAACTGCCTTGGCCCTGCTGGACATCCAGCGCCAGTCACCGGACTGGTGCTTCATCCGGTGCACCGACTCGAAAAACGGGGTCTTGCCTTCCAGGTGGTCACGCATCCTCGCCTGCACGCGAGCCATGTCGTCCGGGTGCACGAGGTGATACCAGTCGAGCAGTACTTCCTCGTCGTCCTCGTCGTAGCCGAGCATCTTCTTCCATCGCCGCGACAGCTCGACGCGCTTGGTCAGGCCATCGAAATCCCAGATGCCGTCATTCGCGGTTACCGAGATCAGGTCGTTGCGCTCGCGCAGCTCGTCGAGGACCTCCTGGTCCCGCAGCCGCTCGAGCCCGGTGGCCAGCGATGCACCGATCAGCTTGATGAGCAGATGCAGGTTCGCATCCCAACCGGTATTACCGTGTTCATTGGCCAGCGCAAGGAACCCCGCAACCTCGCCGTGCACGGCGAAGCCGATGACCAGCGCAGACCCGATGTGCAGCTCGGCCAGCCGCCCCAGCTCGGCCCGCGCAGCCGCCGGGCCCGCCGCCGTGTCGTCGATCTCGACGACCTTCAGGTGCCCTAGCCGGCTGACCAGCCAGGGCCAGTCCTCGATCCGCTCGCCGCCGAGTACCTCGGGCGTGCATTGTGCGAATCCCGCCTTGCCGGCGAATACCGGCTCGAAATTGCGGCCGTCCTCGGATATCAGCGCGAGGAATGCGGCGTCACATCCCGTCGCATCAGGCAACTCGGCGATGTTGGCCTGCAACAGGTCGTCGCGGCCGGCGGCTTCGAGATTCTGGAGATTGACGGCGATCTTGGTCTGCAGCGCGTCCAATGCGCCGCGAGTACGCTCACCGGCACGCGGTCGACGGTGCCGGATTCCCGGTGTGGTCGTGGTGTCGGACGGGTTCGCCATGGATAGCGGCATTTTGACACGTCACCGCAGGAATACAAGATAAGTTGCTGAATTTTTTTAGCTTAAGTACCTCAAGTCAACCGCAGCGCCGGTGGCCCGTTAATACCCCTGAGCAATGCAGTTCACGACCAAGGAGAGACTCATGATGCTGTCAACAGAAGGCTTGCCTGGATTGCCGGGCGCAAGGAACGCGGCCACCCGGGCGGCCATCGCACTCGTCGCGCTCGTGCTCGGCGCTTGCGGCGGCGGTGAAGGCACGGCGACCAGCGGTCCCGACCCACTCGCAAGCTGTGATCCCGGCGACTCTGCCACGATCGCGGAGTGCGGCTCGGTCATCGTTTCATTCACCGACGCCGACGGGGATTTCCTCAATTACACCGTCGACGTCCTGTCACTGACCCTCGAGACGGCAAACGGCCGAGTGGTCGAGACTCTGCCGCGGCGAGCCCGTATCAACTTCACGGACTACGTCGACCTGGCCGAACTGGTGACGGTAGCCACGGTCCCCCCCGCGACCTACGTTGCCGGCACGATCCGACTCGACTATAGCGATGCCGAGGTATTCGTCGAAGCCGGAGACGGCTCCAAGGAAGCCGTGGTAACGGACCAGGGCGGCAACCCCCTCGCACAGGCGGAACTCCGGATCCGGCTGTCCAACCGCGACCAGCTGACCGTACGCCGCGGGCTGGCATCGCTGCTCCAGCTCGATTTCGACCTTGCAGCCTCGCACGTCGTCGATATCGTGCCGACGCCGGCGACCGCTGCGGCCGAGCCGTTCATCGTGGCGGAAGTCACGCCGGTCGACGAGAAAACAACGCGCGTGCGCGGACCGCTGCTCGAGGTGGACGAAGCGGCGAGTGAATACATTGTCGCACTGAGACCATTCCACCATCGCGATGGCGATTTCGGCCGCGTGTCCGTCAAGACGACGGAAGACACCGAGTTCGAGATCGATGGCGAGCCCTACTTCGGCGCCGAAGGCCTGCGCGCTCTCGCAGCCGCCGGCCGCGGGACCCCGACCGTCGCCGGCGGCACGCTGAACGTCGGCGAGCGGGAATTCACGGCTGCGATCGTGCTTGCCGGCTCCAGCGTGCCCGGGGCGGGACGCGACGCGGTTGTTGGCAACGTCATCGCTCGCGACGGCGACATCCTCACCGTGCGGGGTGCCACGATCATCCCGCACGACCGCCGCGCGCACTTCCACGACGACGTACTGGTCCAGGTCGGGCCCGATACGCAAGTGTTCAAAGACGGCGACCGGCAGGCCGACCTCGGCATCGAGGCGATCTCGATCGGACAACGCGTGACGATCCGCGGCAGCGGACCAGACGCGATGCCCACCATCACCGACGCGAATTCGCCGCAGATCCTCTTCGATGCAACCGCGGGTGCCGTGCGCATGCATGTCACGCACCTCAGCGGCATCGTCAATACGGTCGTGGCTGGCCAGGTGGATATCGCCTTGCAGGCGATCGATCGGCGCCGTGCGGACATTTTCGATTTCACCGGCACCGGAACGTCAGCCGATGTCGATGCAGATCCGGCGAATTACGAAGTCATGACGGGCAACCTGACGCTCGCGGCGCTGTCCGCAGGCAAGCCGGTCGCCGTACGCGGTTTCCCGGAAGCGTTCGGGACCGCGCCGCCGGATTTCAGCGGCCGCACGGTGATCGACTTCACGGACGTGCGCAGCGCACTCGGCGTGGGCTGGGGTACCGAAGGCACCACCTCGCCGTTCCTGAGCCTCGGTGCCGATCGAGTGGTACTGGATAACCAGAATCCGGCGATCGATGCCCGCCACTACATCAAGCAGGGCACCGTATTGATCGACCTGACGGCGCTCGATTCCGCCACGACGATCGTACCGCCGGCCGCGGGCCGCACCCTGTACGTCATCAAGACGGCCGACAGCCTGCGGCAGTACTCGAATTTCGCCGAATTCGCGGACGACCTGGCAGCGAGCCTCGACGGCGCGACGAGTGCCCGCTCGATGTTCGCCCACGGTCAATACGACGCGGACAGCAACGTATTTACCGCGGTCAAACTTGGCGTCTACTTGCTGGAGCCGTAGATAGTATGTAAGGACCGATAGTTCCCCCGCTATGCCTTACCAGACTGGCTCACCCCCGCTACCCGCCGGGTAGCGGGGGACTTTTTTGCCTTGCCGGCGCGCCGGGGTCGCCGCATACTGCGGCGATCATCATGGATACCGATTCAGAACTCGGGCTGCGCCGCAGCCTTGGCCGCTTCGCAACCGGCGTGACGGTGGTGACCTGCTGCGCGCCCGACGGCCGCGCCTGCGGGATCACAGCCAACAGCTTCAGTTCCGTGTCACTGGATCCACCGCTGGTGTTGTGGAATATCGCCAAGGGGTCCAATTCCCTGGATGCCTACCTGGCCGCCGAACATTTCGCCATACACGTATTGAATGCCGACCAGCAGTACATGGCCGAGCATTTCGCGCGTACCGACCACACCCGCTACAACGGCATCGAGCACGAAATCTCCGGCCGCAATGTGCCGATCCTGCCCGGCGTGCTGGCCCGCTTCGACTGCCGCACGCAGGAGATTCATGAGGGCGGCGATCATTACATCATCGTCGGGGAGGTCGAAGCGCACACGGCTGTCGATGGCTCGCCGCTGCTGTTTTTCAGCGGCGAATATCGCACTTCTTGACGCAGCGCAACGTCTGGCTGAGGGATCGTTGATACTGTGTGGCAACGCACAAAAATGCGGCCCCGGTTATGTAAAAAACGGGCAACCTGTGCAGCCAGACGGACGTTATGAATAGTAGACGTGTAGCAAATGCGGACTTCGGCTCGGGCGAGGACAGCCATCGTGAAATGGCTTGGCGCTGACAAGAATCGCTTCGCCGAGCTGATGCGGCCTCATTTCGATGCGCTGTTCGCAGCGGCGCAGCGAATGACGCGGTCCGCTGCGGACGCGGAAGACCTGGTGCAGGACGTGTGTCTGAAAGCGCACATGCACATCGACGAACTCGAAAATATCGAGTTCCAGCGTGCCTGGCTCCTGAAGACCCTGTACCACCGGTTCATTGACGTCCAGCGATCGCGTGAGCGCTCGCCGGTTGACATGGCGGATACCGGCGCCGACTCGAACGACCCCGACTACCTGGAGAGGGTGGGGTCGCGACCGGACGACCTGGTCGAACGCGACAAGCGGCTCGAAACGATTTTTCGGGCCATGGAAATACTGGGCCACGAGGCGTCAAGCCTCCTGGCATTGCACGACATCGAGGGATTTTCTCTCGAGGAAATACGGCAGGTAACCGGTTTACCGGAAGGGACGTTGAAGTCCCGCTTGCACAGGACACGATCCAGGCTCGGGCGACTATTGTCCAACCAGGACATCCACAAGCCGGTGCTGACCGTGGTAGGTGGCAAAAAATGAAATGTGAATCGGTAGTCGAACAAATCAGGGCACTCGCCGAGGGGTCGTTGCCGCGTGACGAGAAGACCGCGTGCATGAACCATATTGCGGGCTGCCAGGATTGTGCCGACGCATTGCGTGGCGTACGTGCAATGCTGGTGGTGCGTGACCAGGCAACCGTTCCCGGGTCGGAACGCGTATTCAACCGCGTCATGAGCAAGACCAGCTACGACCCGCATGAGCAGGCGTCGCGGCGGGGATTCTGGCTGGGAGCCGGCTTTAGCGGCGCTATTGCCGCCTCGTTGCTGGCAGTGGCCTTCGCTCTGGGACTGTTAAACAGCGTGCCGGAGGTGAAACCGCAGGCCGCGGAGTTTTTCGTGTCGCTGCAGGAAGTCCGGCCCATGAATATTGCCATCGAGGCCGACCGTTTGCTCGAGAATGCGGAGATCAGCATCCTGCTTTCGGGCGACGTCGAGATCGACGGCTTCGGCGCGCGCGATCAGCTCAGCTGGGTCGAGAGTCTCGAGCCGGGTATTAACCAGCTCACCTTGCCGATCCGCGCCATTGGCGCGCGCGGCGGACAGGTGGTCGTCCGGCTCACACATCCCCACAGCGAACAGATTTTCGTCGTGCAACTGAAGATGGATAGCTGATTATGTGCTGAACCGGCAACGCACAACCGAATTCCAGCGTTATTCAACATAGAGGAACGCGGAAATCGGCGGTACGTGTGCCGGATTACTTGGGCAGAGCGACACAGAGAATTCTGGATTGGTCACATGAAAAGCAGACTCTTAATTCCGGCGGCGGTTTTACTGATGGGGGTCAGTGCCGGCGCCTGGGCAGACGACGACGATGGCGCCGAGGCGACCATTCGTCTGATGGGCACGGCCGAGGCCGAACGTCCTGACGCGGTAACCAAGACCATCACACTGCCCGCGCACCTGATTGTCGAAGGCGACGACCAGGTCGCGACGGTCGATAAGGCCAAGGGCCACGACAAGGCGAACGAGCGGCTGGACAAGCGCGAGAAGGGCCAGGCGCAGGCCGACGCAGCCCGAGAGAAGGGTGCCGAGATGTCCGAGAAAGCGAAGGAAAATCGTGAAAACCGCGGCCGCTCGGAAGACCGGCCCGGACGCCCGGACAAACCAGGCCGACCTGACGATCCCGGCCGTCCCTGAGGAACGGTGTGCGGCAGGTTTCCGCCCCCGGCAGGAACCGTGATATCAGTCACAATGTGAGCCCCTCGCGCTATCCGCCGAGGGGCTCTTTTGCTATTTACATAACTGATATTTTTAAAAAAACGGGGTTTCCCGGGCAAGCATGGTCCTCCGCCGACTCACCGCTTTCGCAGCGCTGCTGCTGTGCTGTACCTTCGCGCCACCGGCTATCGCGGATGTCGCGGCGGACTGGGCGTCGGGCCAGCAGGCTTTCGCGGCCGGCGACTACGAATCCGCCCTGCTCTATTTCGAACTCGCTCGCGACGCCGGCCAGGACGGCGTGGCCGTGCACTACAACATCGCCGTTTGCCAGTTCAAGCTGTCGCGCTTCGACGAAGCCAGGGCGACATTCGGCTACATCGCCGCCAACTACCCGAAAATGCGCGGCCTCGCCGAATACAACCTCGGGCTCGTCGAACGCCGGCTCGGGAATAATGGCGCCGCAAGGCAACACTTCATTACAGCCTGGGACAACAGCGCTGGTGACGAAACGCTTCAATCGCTGGCGGCTGCGATGCTCGAGACGCTGGCGCCGGAACCCCAAAAATCGTCGTCCTGGTCCGCCGCCATTGCCCTGCGGGCTGGCCACGACGACAATGTCGCACTACGCGACAGCCTCGGACTGCCGGCTGGTGTCACGTCGGAGAGCCCGATGGCCGATTTCTTCGCGTCGTTGGGCGTCGCCCCGCCCGGAATGGGCGAGCTATGGCTCGATGGCAGCGTGTATGCGGTCGCCTATACCGATGCGGACGATTTCGACCAGTCCGAATTCCGCCTCGGCGGACTCTATGCGTGGAGTCCGCGCGACTGGCGGATCGAGGCCGGCGTCCATTTCGTCTACGGCACACTGGGCGGCTCCGGATTCGAACACGAGGTCGCGCTGAGCGCCCGCGCCGTGCACTATCTGAACGACGAAGCCTCAATCGACCTGCGCTACGGATACGACGACATCGTCGAAGACGATCCGGTTTTTGCGGGCATCGCCGGCTCCCGGCAGAGGGCCGACCTGCGGTACCGGTGGGACCGGGCGAGCCACGCCGTCATACTTCGCGCCGGCCTCGAGACCAATGACAGGATCGACCCCGGGGTTTCGCCGACGCGCAAGCGGCTGCACGCGGACTACCGTTTTCAACGCGACGACGGCTGGGGCGTCGAGGCCGGAGTTTCATATCGTATCAGCGACTATGACGGCCTGGCGATCCCCCGGACGGAGGATCTTACGACGATTGCCGCCGCCCTTACCCGTACCGTGGCCACTCACTGGCTGGTTGCGCTGCAGTTCCAGTATGCCGAAAACGACTCCAACGACTCAGAGTTCTCCTACGATCAAACCCTGATTACGCTGGGTCTGCTGCGTACGTTCTGAACATTGCGGATTGGTCGTCTGGAAATTGCCGGAATTATGTTCAATGGATGCAACGCACTGGCTGATGCGAGCGTTTATAAAGTTGTGTAGTCAAGGTATGCCGGCGACAGCACGTGCCATGAAGTCTGTGGAACTGCGGAGGACGAGAGTGGCGCTGTCGTCGGCTTCCTTTTTTCACGGCCTGAGTCAAACCTCGCCGAGTAGCGCTGGATGAGCGCTAGCGTGGTCCTTGCTCGTTAGCATTGGGCCTCGTGACCTCCGTCAATACGGCACTTCGGTAGGCCGCCTGAGAGATGAGGTTGGCAGTGTTTGCGGCCCCGTGCAGATCGAAATGCATACGACGCGGCTGGAAGCGCATGAGCTCCCGAATCTCGTTCGCGAGCGAGGCACCGTCAAGGTGCTGCGGAAAAAGCAGGCGTCCCGCGCCCCAGTAAACCAGGCGCTGGGCACGCACAGTCTGTACCTTGCAATCATCATTGGCCGGGGGCACGAACAACGTGGGCGTTCTCGCCTGCATCGTGAGCACCGCGTCGTCGTAATCGCACTGAGTCACTGACCAACGGGCCGCCGCCAGGCCCGCCCCCAAATCCGGCAGGGAGCGCTCGACCGTCAGGTCGTGTGAGCGTTCGGCCATCACCATGAGATCCCGCCATTCCCTATCGGGCAGATGCTCGCCGGCAACGATCTTCATCGGCAGCAGTAACGTTGACCCGAGAATCTTATGTGCCTCGACCGCTGCGCGATAAAGCGGCCCACCATACTCACCATTCCCCGCGGAAACCAAAATAGTATCCGGCGCCATACCGACATCGCCGGGCCGCGCGCCAGTCTCCGGCACCACGAAACCTGCGTGATACACCGGCACCTGCAGAACATTCCGCGGCTGGAAAAACTCCTCGATGCGCGCAAACACGGGATCGGACTGAACAATCACCATGTCGAAGTACTTGTCGAGCAGGTGCGCCGTCTGGTCCCTGTAGGCATCGTCACGATCGGCGTCGCCGGCCAGGATGCCATCGGTCATGCTGACAACGAGGGCATCCCCGTAGACACCATTGCGCGCCCGCTCGATGAGCGGCACGACCTCCGCTCGGAGCCCATGCTGGCGGAACGGGAAGTCCTCGATCACGACCACGCGCGGTTTCAACCGCTCGTACTTTTGTATCAGCACTTTGCGGCGCGCGATGATGAGCTGACGCAGTTCCTGCGGGCGGCGAATATCGTAGACGTTAGTGTCGGGGTCAATACCGAGCGGGGGAAGCGGAACGATCTCGACGTTGTCAGGGAGTTCGATCCGAGCGGGTACAGCATCCCCCATGAACAGCGCGACATTGAAGGAATCGCTGAGCTTGTTCGCTAACTCCATGGTTCGCGCAAGGCTTCCGGAGCGCCTGGCGTCGCAACAGCAATACATCAGTGCAGATCTTTTCATTTTCGCGTCGCTCTTATTCGGTAGGCGCCCCGGCCTCCCTGACCGGGGCGCCACCGGTTACTTCGCCCAAGCTGGATCGCTCATTCCATTTCCAGCTCGAACTTACCTGCCTGTAGTGCCGCATAGGCTACCTGCGCCGCGGCCAGTTTGGGGCCCGCAACGCCACGATCAAGGTTCGCCGGCCGCCCCTCAGCCTGTACCAGGTCGCCGTCTTTGATCCGGCCACCCGGGAAGTCGTCGATAGACAGGGCATTACTGTAATCGACCTCCAAACCATTGATCATAAACGTCATGGCATCCGCATCATGGTCGCTGACAATGCCGTTGACCTCGAATTCGTCATTGATAAAGTCCTCGGCCGTCTTGCACTCGATGCGCGTAGCCGAAACTGTGCCTGCGCCATCGGCGAAGCCATAGACTTCAACCGCGAACTCACCGGTCAGCGGCGCCAGGTCCTCAAGCGACGCGTTGCAGGCGTAGACAATTGTGCCGGCACCGGCCACTACGGTTTGTCCCATTACGGCGATGGAGTTCCCGGTAACGGAACTGACCCGACCTTTGACGAACTCATCGAGTATCACGCTCTCGGCAACAGCGTTCGTGTCACCGTCTACAATCTCGCCTGTGACAATCACGGTCTCACCGACGGAAAACTCGTCCTGTGTCGCGGACTGGCCATCACGCGTGAATGCGGCCGCGTTAGTGTCGTACGTAACGCCGCTGACGACGATACTGCCCAAGCCCGCGATCGTTCCGGAACCTTCGATAACACCCGTGCGGATGATGCCGCCCGATGGAGGGGGCAGCGCAGGCGGAGACACGCTTTCACCGCCATCGCGACTGCCGCCGCATCCTGCGGCGGTCAGTGCGGCCAGACTCATTACTGTGCCGAGTTTCCTCAAGTAAATGTTCATTGCACTGGTCCTTTTTGTGCGCTGTCGTCATAGATGAGGTAAACACCAACGCCCATGCGAATAGTCTCGGCAACGGTGTCGTCCCCAGGTTCAACCTCGTTCTGTGTGAGCCATAAATCGATGTCCTCAAGAAACTCGCCCCCCCTGGACTCGACCAACTTGTGGAATGCATTGAATGCGCGCGGCGTAATCCTTTCATTATTGGCGATCGCCTCAAAGCGTCTGGCCGACCGCCGATCAGGGTCGAGATTGTGCTGAAGTGTCGCCGCGTGATCGTGCAGCGCGATGCCCATCTGCCGGATAATATCCGCGTCCAGCTCTGAATAAACAAAGTCACGTCTGGTTACACGGAAATCACCGTCGCCAAGTTGCTCTATCACGCCCCGCTGCTGCATCTCCTTGCGAATGGCACCATGCGGCAGGTCACCGGCGTATTTCCGTAATAGCGAGGACAGGCTCCCCTTGGCTCCGGTGGGCGCCAAGTCCAGCGGTTGGCCGTTGTCATCGGTAAATTCACGGTCGACGTGCCAGCCCGTAAGAACACGCGAGATTCGATTGCCCTGTGGCTCAGGGTCATGCTGCTTGCCATCCAGCAACCCGTCACGCAATCGTGCGACCTCCCGGCGGCTCAGGCCGGTCAGCATCGCGACCCGCGAATTATTCGTGGGCCTGCCTTTGATTCCGTAGTCTTCGCGGGCGACTTTCACGTAAGCCTCTTTGGAAAGCTCGCCGAACTCGTTCCAGGTCACTCCGTTCTTTAACAGGAAGCGTACAACCGGCAACAGTAGGTATCGGCAACTTCGAATTACGTGGTCCTTCAGTTGCACTGCAATTCTCTAGCTTGGTGTATGTGTGCATTTTGCGCACACATATGTAGCATTGCAAATCAAGTAACTGTTTTTCCTGAAACTGATTCTGCGCGCGAGCATTCAGCGCCGGTGGCGCCATTGTCCATCAGGCATTCGGAGATACGCGTGACGTCCGTTGCTCTGGGTAGTTGATTTGACCTAACGCGGGATGCGCGCGTTGGTTGCGCAAAATGGTGAACGCTCACTCGCCTGCAGCAGCGACTGCTATTGCTTTTTCAGGTAACGGCTCGGGTGGCGGTCGAAGACGTTGCTTTCGAAGCCCGAGATATCGGGCGACACCAGGTGTTTGCTGACGTAGAAATACAGCGGCGCGATCGGCGAGTCCTCCAGCAGCACGGCCTCGGCGGCCGCATAGAGCCGCATCTGCGCTGCGACATCCACCGTCGCCTCCGCCTCGGCAAGCAGTCGATCGTAACGAGCACTTGCATAGCCCGGCAGGTTCTGGGGGCTCGCCGAACGAAAGATATCGGCGAAGGTCGCCGGATGGTCGAAGTCCCCCGTCCAGGCGAAGCGCATTACCTGCCATTCATCGCGGTTTTCGCGGGTCGACAGGAAGTACTTCCACTCTCGCTTGTCGAGTCGGACGTCGACGCCCAGATGCTTGCGCCACATCTCGCTCACGGCGAGCGCGATGGTCTCGTGGATATCCGCCGCGTCGTAAAGCAGCGTCAACCGCAGCGGTTCGGCCGCGGAATAGCCCGCCTGAGCATAGAGTTCCCGCGCCTTTGCCAGCCGCGCTTCCGACGGCTCCGCCCGCCAGCCGAACCGCGCTGGCACGTAGTTGTTCACGCCGTCCGGGACAAGGCCGTAGGCCGGTTGCTCGCCCCTGCCCGTCACGCGCACCAGTACATCCCGATCGATCGCCATCGACAGGGCCTGCCTGAGGGTCGCGTTATCGAACGGCGCCTCGCTGAGATCGAACGCCAGGTAGTACAGCGCGAGATACGGCGAGATCCTGAGGTCGTCAGCGTGCGTTTCACGCAGTTGCTGGACGTGGGAACCCGGTACCGCAAACGTAATGTCCAGTTCGCCCGCCCGGTACATGTTCAGCTCGGTCATCGGCTCCGTGACCGGGTAATACCTCACCTCGTCCACAGCGACCTGATCCGCCTCACGAAACAGGGGATTCTTCCGCAACTGGACGTGGCCTCCCGGCTCCCACTCGGCGAGCAGGAACGGGCCGTTACCCACAAAACGCGACGGGTTCGAAAAACGGCCTTCCGTGCCACCACCATCGTCAAGGAAGGGAAACGCGATCGGCATCGTCAACAGCGACGGCAGGTACGGTGCGGGCGTGTGCAATCGGATAACCAGCGTTTGCTCGCCTCCGGCCTCGACGCCAAGCGCCGACGCAGGGAGTTCCCCCTGCGCGACCGCCTGCGCGTTGTCGATTGGATACAGGAGGGACGCGTACGCTGATGCGGTTTCAGGCGATAGCGTGCGCCGCATCCCCGCGACGAAATGCTCCGCGATCACCGGACTGCCGTCCGACCAGCGGGTAGCTTCCCGCAACTTGAACGTGTACCTCAGACCGTCGCTGCTCACCGTCCACGACTCCGCAACGCCCGGCACGATTTCACCATCTGCGCTCAGGGCAAGCAGGCCCTCGTACAGGTCTGTGAGGATGCTGAACGAATGAACCCCCTCGGCGTGTGCGGGGTCGAGCGAATCGGGCTCCCCGCCGTTACCGCGACGCACGACGACGGGAGCCTCGGCATCGCGTTGCGAAACACCCTCTCCGTCCGGACTGCAGCCGAAGCAGACGAGCAACGCGATGACCGGCAGCGCAACGAGCGAAATTGCACGCAGGTTCATGCGCTTATCTTTTCACATGAGCGTGCGGCTTACCACCGGGGGAGGCACCTATTGCAGGTTGCCGAATCCCGAGCTTATGCCGATGAAAAGCCTGAATTTGGGGTCGCTCTGGATCCCGTGGAGACCCTCCACGACCGGTATGCCGAGCGATGCGTAGGCGGCCCAGCGATTGCGGCTGTTGAAGCGCACGCTGGGCGACAGGTAGACCATGTTGCCGCCTGTATGCAGCTGCCGCAGACCGCCGACAGTGACGTAGTCTCGCCACTCGCCGTTGAGCTCCAGCGCGAGGTCCCAGGAGCTCCCGGCGGTGTCGTGATGATGATGGCCGGCGCCGTGCTCATGTGAATGACTGACCCTGTACGAGAGCGCGAGATTGTAATTGAACACGTCGCCCATATTGGACTGTTGCGCGCCGTCGCCAGCGAACGCATAGAGCACGTTGCTGTCGAGACTGATCGTCGACCACTGCCGCGTGAATGCGATCCCGGTCAGCGCGTCCCAGGATCCGGAACCGGGCTGGTGCTCGGTTTCGAACCGCCCGCCTTCATTGCCAATGACGTCAGTCTTGCCCGTCGGCGCCTTCAACCCGACCAGTATTGCGGCGTGCGTACGGCTGTCCTCGTCGCCCAGGAATCGATACTGGCTGTACAACGTCAGGTCACCGATACCTTTCGAATCTCCGAGGTCGACGACGGCGGGCAATTCGCCGGGCACGTGATCGGCGTCTGCCGCAGCGTGCCCGTCGGCGCCATCGCCGTCGTGATGATGCTCGCCCTCCCGAATGCCGGTTCTTACGACGTACGGGACGTTGAATCCGAGCGTCAATCGATCGCTCGCACCCCATGCCGCATTCAAGGACAGGTTGTTCATGCCTTCGACGCTGTGCACGTCTTCACCATCCGCCGCAAAGTGCGCGAGGTCATGGTCGTCGATCGTGCGATTGGAAAGATATTGCGATTCTATGCCGAACGTCCTGGCACCTTCGGGCAGGGTAATCGCCGTTAACGTGGTAATGGATCCCGCTCCGTCCTGCTGCAGGCCGAGCGTGGGGTGATCGGCAAACGTCGGTAAAGTGACACAAGCTGAACCGCAGGCGAGCGCCAGGCGCAGGTGCAACAGACTACGGTGCATGGGCGTAATCATGGATGGGCCCTCTCGGAAAATGGCTCACGCGCCTTGCGTGAAGCGGGCGGCTCCCGGTACTTATTTAGTACCGTCTCATCAATTTGAAGGATCACAGACCGCGTTTGAACCGGAGGGACGATCGGATTCGACTGCCCGAAGGTACAGTTGTCGGGAACTGGTGCCGGCGACCCGGTCGCGCCACTAATGGGAGGAATTACGTATATTACCGCCCCGCCGACGCGGTTAGGATGAATCGACTTGGGTTGCATTACGGCCGCAAAATGACCAACGAATTGTGCAAACAATTCGGGTTCGACCGTACCGCCATCGACGAGCGCCTCAACCTGCTCGGTCTCGGCGGCCCCTCCATTCCCATGATCGCTGCGGAACTGCAGTCCCACGTCATACAGCCCAACGTCGACGGCATTATCGAGGACTTCTACGAGGCGCTGGAAACCAGACCCGAGTTTCAGTCGCTCGTCCAGGGGCGCGGGCAGATCAATCACCTGAAGATGACGCAGCGCAAGTACCTGCTCACGATGGGCCTGGACTTCGACGCGCCCGATTACTTCGAGAGTCGCTTGCGGGTCGGCACCGCCCACCAGCGTGCGGGGGTCTCCCTGAGCCTTTACCAGAGCTTCTACTGTCAGCTGCAAAACATGATGCTGTCGCTGATCCCTGAAGAGATCCGGCGCAAGCCCGAGGCTTTCTCCGAACTGGCGCAGTTCATTATCAAGATAACCTCGCTCGACATGTCGCTCGCGATCGAAACCTATCATTCGACCGAAGTGCACGACCTCGAGGATTCGATTGTGATGTGCCGTGCCGAAAGCGAGGCCCTGCGACGCGACCTGCGATTCGATACCGTGACCCGCGTGCACAGTCGCGCATTTGTCGTGCAGGCGCTCGCCGAGAAACTGGAACACGCGCAGGAAAACGGCACACCGTTGTGCACAGTCATGGCCGACCTCGATCACTTCAAGGAGATCAACGACACGCACGGTCATCCCGTGGGCGACCAGGTACTTCACGACGTGGCGACGCGCATGGTCACGGGCGCGCGTAGCAGCGATATCGTCGGCCGATACGGCGGCGAGGAGTTCCTCATTATTTTCGAGAACGCCACGCTCGACGTTGCGCGTGATCTCGCCGAGCGCATCCGCGTCCGCGTGCTGGCCGACCCGTTCATCGAGGATTCCGAGCAGCTGTTCGTCACCGTGAGCCTCGGCGTAGCCCAGGCACGCGCCGATGACGACGCGGAGTCCCTGATTCGCCGCGCCGACCAGGCCATGTACGAGGCGAAGACCGCGGGCCGCAACCGTGTCCGCACGGAACTGGATATCGGCCCTTCGAGCAAGGCAACGACTGACTGACAATCGTTCGCCATCTCGGGTATGTTGGCGTCATGCGCGCGGACGCAGGCGACGTTCTCGTTCCGCCCGGGGCTTCGCTTCACGACGAACTCGGGCTGCTCGTGGAGGCAGGCATGTCCGAGATGCAGGCACTGCGGGCCGCGACTGTCGACGCAACCTCGGTGCTCGATCTCGCTGATCGCGGCACTGTCCACAAGGGCTCGAAAGCAGACCTCGTATTACTGCGGTCCGATCCGCTCGAAGATGTCCGACACACCCGCGACATCGACTACGTCATCGTCGGCGGCATGATCGCGAAATCCGCCGGACGATAGTGGGTCGGGATCACCCGGAGCGGATCGCCGCCTCGTCCCAGGCCGCCACCGCATAGAGACTCGTCGCAATCACGATAACCACACTAAAGCCGAACTCGATCGCCAGTAGCGTCGCGAGCACGGCACTCACGACCGATGCAAAGCCGTTAATGCCCCATGCCCACGGCACGAACCCCGGAGCCAACCGCACGACGCGCTTCATGCCCAGCGGAAACGGCATCCCCATAAAGAAAGCCAGCGGCGCGATCAGCGCGAGCGAAAGTACGATCCTTGCCGCATCCGTGAGGCCGATGGATTTGTCGAACACAACAGGCAGAACCGCGACGTAGAGAAGTGCGAGCAGGACAATCGCGGCCACTGCGACCGTGACTGGCGAAACCGCCGGCCACGGCAACCGACGCGCGAGCCGTTCCGATGCCGCGCTGCCGAGTCCTGCGAACAGCAGGAAGCCGCTGAGAACGACCGCGACTGAGTACAGTGGATTACCCAGGAATAGCGTGAACTTCTGGATGAAGGCCATTTCCACGAACAGGAACGCGAGGCCGAGCAGCAGGAAGTAGAACCCGAAGTTGCGCCCCGCCCCTGCAGGCCAGGCCTGCTTCGCCAGCGCGAGCGGCACCAGGATCAGACCGAGCCCGAGCGCGGCGGCCTGCAGCAGCGTGGCGACGAGGACCAGGTAGCCCCACTCGATCAGGCCGGCGCCGCCCGCCTTGCGCAACGTCATGACTTCCGGCAGCGTCCGCCAGCGGAAGAAATGAAAGAAGTACGGCCGGTCGTCGGTGGCAGGCTCGACGTAGAACTTGTAGCGGTCGAGGAAGTCGCCTGCATTATCATCGAGCAGGGCAACAGCAGCCTCGTGGATGTAAGGCCGCGGCAGGCGGTTGTAGCGATTGGCGTCCTCGGCTCGCATGCCGGGTAGCCAGGCGGTATCGAAGGAGCGTGACCGCGAGAATGCCTTTATGCGGTCGATTTCAGTGGGCGTGATATCGCCGCGCTTCACCAGCAGCGTGCTGGTATTCCAGCTGCGAATCATGGCAATTCGTCGCCCGGGCTCGCTAACGCCGGATTGCCGTAACGACTCGATAGCTGTGGCGATGAGTTTGACGCTGTCCCTTGGCGGCATCTTGATCCAGCGAGTGATGGCGAGAAAACCTCCCGGCGCGAGATTATCGATGTAATCGATTAGGGCCTCGACGGTGTAGATATAGCTCTCGTTCAGCGCCTGTACGCCGGCGCCCGATGCTCCGAACGAGTCCAGCAAACCAATCTGAATAACATCGTATGCACCGCCGCGCCTTGCAACGAAACTGCGCGCCTCGCCGGTGACAACGGTGACGCGACGGTCATCGTAAATGTGTCCTGCGAAGTCGGCGTAGGTATCCGCGACCAGTTCGGACATTTGCGGATTGAGTTCAACTGCGTCGATGCGGCTTGCATCGTGGTAAAGGGCCATCAGCACGTCCGCGCCGGTTCCGGCACCCAGAACCAGCACTGCGGACTCCTCCAGCAATGCGAACGGCAGGGCAGCCGTCATGTCGCCAAGGTAAGCGACGGATTCGGGCTGGCCGTCGAAACGCGTGATCGCGCTCATGCCATCCGCATCCGTAAACACTGCCAGCTGCGGCGGCGGGATGTGTCGCGTCCCGAAGCTGAGGCCAGGCGCATGCCGAACAGGCACGAACGGACTGTCGACGACGGTGATGAGGCCGAGCGGACTCGACCTTTCATTGAGGATGCGACTGTCGACGACCTCTAGTGCCTGAGCGAGCCCCTTGTACTCCGAAATGCGCAGTTCGAGGTGCGCCTGCGGCACGCCGACCGCGAGCAGCAGCAGCCAGGCAAACTGCGCGGCGCCGAGCGGCAGGCGGACGGCCAGCATCGATGCCACGAGTATCGACCCCAGCAATGGCAGCACGGCCAACAGCACGAGCGCCGTCTGCGGGCTCACCGCGAACAACAACGCGATAACGAGAATAGCGCCGAGCCCGGCACCGAACAGATCAAAGAAATAAATGCGGCTGCACTCGCTGCCTCGGCACGTGAACGCGAGACCGATGCAACAGGCCGCGAAGAAGAACGGCACGAAGAACGCGAGGTAGAGGACGGCAAGGTTCAGGAACTGTCCAGAGTCCCAGACGATCTCGAGCGCATTGAACGGCACCCGTTGCGCGAGGATGAAACAAACGACCATGGAAATGCTGAAAAACAGCGCGCTGCCCGCAAACGCCAATTCGAACCGTGGCTCGAGTCGGTTGCGCAGGACAGCGATGAAAGTGCCGCTGGCGCCGTAACCCAGGAGCGCCAGGCTGATGATCATGTAGGCGAAATGGTGCCATTGCACGATCGACAACACGCGCATCAGCAGGATTTCGTAGCCGATTGCCGCCGCGGAGACCAGCAGCGTTGCTATCAGCAGGCGCCGCACGGGGCTCAGTGCTCGCCGGTCAGTGGTACGAAACGCACGGCGCCGATCTGCCGCGTCACGACCTCACCGTCATTGCCCTTTTCCAGCAGCAAGAGAAGCTGCGTCATGAACCGTGCGCCGACCGGAATCACCATCCGGCCCCCGGGCTTCAACTGCTCGATCAGGGGTGGCGGGACGTGACTGGCCGCGGCGGTCACGATGATCGAGTCGAACGGCGCGTGCTCTTGCCAGCCGTAATAACCGTCACCAAGCCTTGTCGTCACGTTGTCGTAGCCAAGCCGCTGCAGCCGCTCACCGGCTGACGTCGCCAGCGCCTCGATGATCTCGATCGTGTAGACGTGGCCCACGAGTTCTGCGAGCACCGCCGCCTGGTACCCGGAGCCGGTTCCTACTTCCAGCACGACGTCGTCTTCGTTGGGTTCGAGCAGGTCAGTCATGAGCGCCACGATGTATGGCTGAGAGATCGTCTGGCCGTGGCCGATGGGCAACGGCCGATTCTCGTAGGCATACCTCACCTCTCCGGGCGGCACGAAGCGGTGGCGCTCGACCCGACCCAGGGTTGCAAGCACGTCATCGCTGAACGGGTCGTCGCCCGCATAACCCGCGTACACGCGTACTTCGTCCACCAGGTCGGCGCGTTGCGCCGTGTAGTCGGGTTCGTCCGCAAGAGCCGGTGCCGCGAGCATGGCCGCAAGGACAATCAGTGCGCGCATCACGTGAACATCCACGCGCCGTAGCCGACCACGAAATCGCGGTCGCCGCCGGTGTCCCCGGAGTTACACAGGTCGAGCGTATTCACGGTCATCCCGCGGCGCTTCGCGGCCAGCAACAGCCCCCGCAATGGAGTGGCGCCGCAAGCGTCGTCCTGGTCGATGCGTGTATCGAGCTGCTCGATACGCCGGCAGGTCGTTTCATCCTGGGCTCGTGCGGCGGCGTAGTCGAGGTAGTGACTCAGGTCCGAGCTGACCACGATCAGCGTTTCCGGACCGGACCATAGCGCCTCGATGAGATTCGCCACTTCACGCGCCGCAGCTCCCCCGACGACCACCGGTACGATGCTGAATTCCCCGAGCACCATCTGCAGGAACGGCAGGTGTACTTCGAGGCTGTGTTCGTACTGGTGGGAAGGCTCGAATACCGCGATGCCCTTCGCTTCGAGCCTGGCGATCGCCGCAGCGTCGACCGGGACGTCGCCGAGCGGCGTCCGGAACGCACCGGCCCCGCTCAGTGCCATGCCGGCGACCGGTATGCGGTGACACGGTCCCAGCAGCACCACGCGTTTGTAAGTGTCCCTGTGTGGGGCAAGGCGCGCATAGGCAGCTGCCGCGACAGCACCCGAGTATTTGTAGCCAGCATGAGGCACGACGAGCGCCCTGGGCCGCGCGCCTGCCCGGGCTACCGCCTCGGCGAGCAGCTTGTGGACGAGCGCCTGCAGTTCTTCCGGGTCCTCGGGATAGAACTGGCCGGCGACGGCGGGTTCTCTCACGACGGTCATAGCGGCTTTGCCGTGCACAACAGGACCATTCTAGGCGGCCACGGCCCGATGCATATAGGTAACTTTACGGGTTACGCATTGAATCGTGCGGCCGGAGCAACCATATACAGGTGGCTGGATATGAACTCACCCAACGCGATTTCGGGTACCGCCGCCCGCTACTGGCACCGCCTGGATGACGGCCGCCTGCAGTGCGACCTGTGCCCGAGGTTTTGCAAGCTGCACGATGGTCAGCGCGGTCTGTGTTTCGTCCGGGCGCATGGCGGCCGGGAACTGGTGTTAACGACATACGGCCGGTCCAGCGGGTTCTGCATCGATCCGATCGAGAAGAAGCCGCTCAATCATTTCCTGCCCGGGACGCCGGTGCTGTCTTTCGGCACGGCGGGCTGCAACCTCGCCTGCAAGTTTTGCCAGAACTGGGACATCACGAAATCCCGGCAATTCGACCTGCTGCAGGCGCAGGCGTCGCCCGGGGACATTGCGGCGGCGGCGATTGACAGCGGCAGCCGGAGCGTGGCTTACACTTACAACGATCCGGTCATTTTTCTCGAATACGCGGTCGACGTGGCTGCGGCCTGCCGCGAACGGGGCATCCGGAACGTCGCCGTTACGGCCGGCTATATCACGGAGCAGGCCCGCAGCGAATTTTTCGGAAACATGGACGCCGTCAACGTCGACCTGAAAGCATTCACGGAGCGCTTCTACTGGAAGATCTGCGGCGCGCACCTCGAGCCCGTGCTCGACACGCTGCGTTACCTGAAGACGGAAACGGGCACCTGGATAGAGCTGACGACATTGCTGATCCCGGGCGAAAACGACTCCGATGCCGAGATCGACGCCATGAGTCGCTGGATCGCGGACAACCTCGGACGCGACGTCCCGCTGCACTTAACCGCTTTCCATCCCAGCTGGAAGATGATGGACACGCCTCCGACTCCGAAAAGCACGCTTACGCGCTGTCGCGAAATCGCGCTGCAGAATGGCCTGCACCATGTCTACACCGGCAACGTGCACGATCCGGCCGGCGCGAGCACATACTGCTCGTCCTGCGGTGCGCTGCTAATCGGCCGGGACGGCTACGAGCTCGGTGACTGGAAGCTGGCTGTGCACGACGGCAAGGCCAGGTG